>JAEEGK010000890.1_pt1 | contig 75026 bp, 72 predicted proteins | sample 8958771 | NCBI WGS metagenome assembly JAEEGK01 (sample SAMN16246547, study PRJNA631951) | gut metagenome | biome: gut microbiome; feature: rumen; material: SC-attached | host: Bos | place: Iran: Karaj | collected 2018-10
CTTTGAGAGTGATGTTGAAGTTGGTGCTTCTGATTTGTGCGGACCTCCGGGATATAAGTCGCTTCCTTTTTATACGAAGATGGCGAGAATGAATTGTCTGTATAAGTTAGTTGAGGATAACGGATTGACTGTAGGTGGAGCTGTTCTTTTTGTAAAAGATAATGAAATGAATGTTGGAAGGATTTTTGTTGCGCCCGAACATTTCCGAAAAGGCTACGGCATTTTTATGATGGAGCAGATTGAGACGATGTTTCCGGAGGTTCAGATGTTCACTCTTGATACGCCAATTTGGAATGTGAGGACAAATGCATTTTATCAGAAGCTCGGCTACACAGAAGTTCGCCGTGACAATGATTTTGTGTATTATGAAAAGCGGAGAGACTAATGAACTATTCAAACACAAACGAACACTTATATGATGATATCGCTCTATGGGAAAAAACTGACGGCAAAGAATTGTTTGCCCAAATGCCACTTGTAGTAAAGGATTCTCCCGCAGTTTTAGATTTTGGCTACGGCTTTGGCGAACACCTGTTTGCCTTGAGTAACGCCTACCCAAATGGAAAAATCTACGGAATTGATTGCAGTCCTGCCTGCCAGAAAGAGGTTGGCGATAAAATTGCTGAGAGGGGCTTAAAAAATATCACCTTAATCAACAAAGAAGTTCACAACCTGCAGGATTTTGAAAACGACTCTTTGGATCTTGTTTTGTTGTATGATGCACTTCACGGCGGTGACGGCAAAGGCAAGTACATGCTTTTTGAAGAATCGTCGCGGATATTAAAGTCGGGCGGCTGTCTTTCCATCCTGCCTGTGCACCTGACTAACTGGCGGGACCATGAAGGCAAAAAGAAAACTTATTCTCTTAAAATGATTATCGATGAAGTTCAGTCTTTTGGTTTTGAATGCGCAGGCACCTGCAGTCAGAAAGGCATTCACTGGGAAAAGTGCCACACGCTGTATTACATCAAAAAAGGAAATATCACGTTTGATATTCTGGAACGCGTTGATGTTATGAACTTCATCAAACAATAAAGATGTCAGTTAACTATTTCTTGACAATTTAATATTCGCCCATATCAATTTTCTTTTGAAGCACTGCTGCCCAGTCGTGACCAGATTTTTCTGTGAGTTCCGGGTTCTGTTGATGATGAATGTTGAAGAGAATTCCGTTGTCGCCTGTTCGGTCTGAAAGATGCTCGTCGTCAATGTGTGCACCAACTATTTCAAGACAAATTAAAGAATGATCGTCACCGGGAACTATTTCTTTTTCCCAAACGAAGTTACATTCAAGATTCATAAAACATTCTTCTACGAGCGGTGCATTTACCCAGCTTGCTTTACCGGCGGTTAAACCCGAAGCTGTAATTTCATCTGTTTCAAACTGATTGTTCTTGATTGTTGCCATACATTTCTTAAAAATATCAGCAGACATAAAATTAATTACAGCACTGTTTGTTTCTTTGAGCGATTGATAAAAATGTCCGTTCTTATTCACACTGGCAAGAATTGCATAATAACCATTGCCCTTGTTGGCGCAGGTAAAGGTTGCCCACGATTGCATACACGCATTAGGCAGTCCGTTAGATTTGTAAGTTGTCAACAGAAGCAGCGGCGAAGGAACTGTCATAACAAATTCCTTCCAGTTAAAACCGAAATTGTGTGAATAATCGGCGTATGTGCCCTTTAAATTTTCGGGCATATCTTTGTAGTGATGTTTCATGTGATTATTATATCATGTTACCGGACAAAACTGAACAATTTTTGACAAGAGTTTTTTTCTGATAGGATATATACTTTTAATTAATTGGAGAACGTCATGCTGAACTTGTTTCAGCATCTTTTATATTGAGATCCCGAAACAAGTTCGGGATGACGGGAGAGGAGGCAAGAATATGAACGATTCAATTTTAAATTGGCTGCTGGAAGATGAAAACCCGGAAGTAAAACTCAGAACTCTCAAGGAAGCACTTCACCTGCCCGACACTGATGAAAAAGTCATCGAATGCAAAAAGCAGCTGCTCGAAAGTAAAACCTATGCCCGCGCCTTGAACAGACTTCACAAACCAAAAAACTGGGATAAGTACGACGCTATTCTCGCCTTTGCTGAATGGGGACTAACCCGTGCAGATATTGGAAAAGACATTGACGACGAAGTTTTCGGTCTGATTGAAGCAACCGGTTTTAAAATGCTTTGCGGTGAACCTCTGCTGCTGCGAAATCTTGTAAAACTTGGATATTATGATGAAGAAATCGTCCGTAACGAAATCAATACACAGCTCGCACTCATTCAAGAAGACGGTGGCTTCCGCTGTATCAGCACAAACAAAAAAATCAACGATCCGAAAAAGCCTCATAAAAGCTGCATAAAATATACAATCGAATTCCTTATGCTTGTTGCCGAGCTTCATCTTCAGGGAATCAAAACCGAATGCGAAGAAGCTCTTGTTCACTATTTTACAAAGCGTAACATTTTCTACCGTACCGACGACATGAAAACTCCAGTTTTCGATGTAATGCTCGGAACCTTCTATACTCCAGACCCAATTAAAATCGGCGCGCAGAATATTGTTTATGCACTCAAAGCTCTTGGCTGTCCTCTCGATTCAGACGCAATGAAAGAAGGAATCAAAGTTTTGAATCAGCATAAGCTTGAAAACGGCCGCTACATTTTGACAGATTCAAAAAGCGTTCCTGCGTTTAAAGTTGGTGATATAGGGGTAGAAAACAAATGGATTACACTTTATGCTTATATGACAATATAAGAATGTGCCTGTTGGATATGCCAGGCATACCGTTTGAGCGGCGAAATTTATGAAAAAGAAAGATAAAGAAAAAAAGGAAAAGCTGTCTTTATGGCAGACTCTAAAAAATGATGTTTATGCAGTAAAGCTTGCGGGTTCTTTCAGTAAGCCTGCAATTATCGGTGCGTTTTTCTGTATGCTCATCGGTTATGCCGAATGGGTATTTTTTGACGGATATTTCTTACGCGTTATTATTGAATCGCTGGACAGAGGCGACGGCCTTAAACCAATTTTAGGCTTCATAGGAATAACCGCAGCGGTTCTCTTTGTGCTGGAAATTTATGACCGCTATACACAGCAGGTCACCTTTGTCATTGAAGGCACTAAGCTTCATAACGGCATTTATAAAAAGATTTTTGCTAAGGCAAGAAATGTTGAACTTAAGTGTTACGAAGACCCGGACTTTTACAACAAATATACCATGGCTATTGACGGTTCGGCCGACAAGGTAATGGAAATTGTAAAAAGCTTTAATGGTGCAATCATAGGAACAGTTGCAACTGTCTGTGTTTTTAAACTGATGTATGACATAGATAAGTTTTCTGTTCTGTTTATTATTTCTCCAATCATCGGAAACTTTATATTTGGTAACTTAAAAAGTAAATATGAACTTAAGCGTTATCGCGAGTATACTCCAAACAACAAAGTTCTTAATTATGTAAACCGCATGATGTATCTTCCTGATGGCGCCAAAGAAATACGCTTAAGCAAAGTGTTTGATATCCTTAAGCGTCGTTATAGCCAGGCAACTTCCGAGAATGTACGAATTGCAAAAAAATATGCATTCCCAAATATGAGCCTGAGCGTGTTAAGAATCACGTTTACATTTACTGTAATTTTCGAAGGTGTTCTTATTTATGCCTTCTATAAAAAACAGGTTGCGGGAACTATTACTCTTGCACAGCTCACAATCATGACAAGTCTTATGGTTGCGGCAACCTGGATTCTCATAAGTCTTTTTGATGATATTTCAAAGCTTATTAAGAACGGTCTTTTTATCAATAATCTCCGCGGCTTTCTGGAGTATAAAGAAAAGATCCCGGAAGACCAGAAGGGCATTATTCCGCAAGGCTTTGAAACTCTTGAATTTAAAGACGTCTGCTTTTCATATAAAGATGAACAGACTATAAAAAATCTTTCTTTCAAAATAAATAAAGATGAAGCTGTTGCACTCGTCGGACATAACGGTGCCGGCAAAACAACAATCATCAAACTTCTCTTAAGGTTGTATGATCCGTCTTCCGGCGAGATTTTGTTGAACGGTATCAACATTAAAGAATATGATTTACGGGCTTACAGAGAGTTGTTTGCAACCACCTTCCAGGATTTCAAAATCTTTGGAATGACTGTCCGCGAAAATGTTTTGATGGGAAGGCATTTTGAAAACGAAGATGAAGTTGTTCGTTCCAGCCTTCGCAAGACAGGAATTCTGGATAAGATAGAATCTCTCCCAGACGGAATTGATTCTATGATGACAAAGGAATTTTTCGAGAATGGAACAATCCTTTCGGGCGGTCAGAATCAGAAGCTTGCAGCAGCACGAACCTTTGCAAAGCCTTCTCCGGTTAAAATATTCGACGAGCCGTCAAGCGCACTCGATCCAATTGCAGAATATGAGCTTTTCAAAAACATCATGAAGGAAGGAAAAGAGCACACGATGCTTTTTATTTCGCATCGCTTGTCTTCTGTAAAAAACTGTGATCGCGTTCTCATGCTGGAAGGGGGCCGTCTTATTGAAGAAGGCACTCACAAAGAACTGATTGCCCGCAACGGCAGCTACTGTCAGATGTATAAGCGCCAGGCAATGAACTATCTTGCAATTGAAAACGAAGAGGAGGTGATCTTATGAGTCGGGACAAGAAAAACGCCGCTGATCAAAAGACAAAACAAAAAGCCTCTGTCGTTTTAAAAAATAACTGGTATCTTTTGAAGCTGATGTTCAAGGCTTCTCCTGCTTTTGTAATTATTCCGGCCCTTGATGCTATCAGAGGTCAGCTTTCTATCTTCTTTGAGCACACCGTAGGAATTGGTTATGTTCTTGAAGCCGCCGAAAAAGGATATCCGTTTGAACGCGTTGCTCTGGTCATTCTTATTCTTGCTTTGGCAATTACAGTTGGTATGCTCTTTACAGTTTTCTCTGGTGATTACATCATGGAAAAAGAGCGTCCTAAGGTAAAGGAAAAAATCAAGATTATGCTTTATGAAAAGGCAGCTAAGGTTGATCTTGCCTGCTATGATAATCCTGAATTCTACAACTCACAGGTGCTTGCTCTTTCCGAAGTTGATAATCAGATTGATAAGGTTGAAGGCCTTGTAATCAATACCTTGAGCGGTTTATCAACTTTTATTTCTACAGGAATCTATTTTATTATAAAGGACAAGCCTTCGATTCTTTTTGTATTCGTTTCTTTTATTATGAGCTATTTCTTTAATCAGATGTTTGTCAAAGTAAACTACAAGGCACGAATAGAAAGAAATCCTTCCGAGCGAAAGCGAACTTATATTGAACGAATCTTCTACCTTAATGATTATGCCAAGGAGCTTCGTATGAACCCTGATGTTGCAGACATTATGTATGACAGATTCGATAAGGCTTCGGAAGAAATTGTTGCTGTTGATAAGAAGTACGCCAGAAAACGTTTTGTTCTTGAGTTCCTACGCAAGTACGTTGCTAATATGTTTTTCAGTGATTCACTTTACGTTGCGTATCTTGTTACGATGGTTGTCGCTACAAAAAGCATTTCAATCAGCACGCTTGCAATTTTGTACAGTTCGTTTGGAAGACTTAAGCACAGTATGAATGTATTTACCGAAACATATCCTGCGGCGTGTGAATCAAGTCTTTATATTCAAAAGATTCGCGATTTCCTGAGCACAGAACAAAAGATTGTTTCGGAAGACAAGCTTGTAGCAAGCAAGGATGCAAAGCGGCTCGACCTTAAGGATGTGTCATTTGCATATTCCTCAGAAGCGCCGAAAGTTATTGAGAATATGAATCTCTTCATTAAGCCGGGGCAGAAGATTGCGCTTGTCGGATATAACGGCGCTGGAAAAACAACGCTGGTTAAACTTTTGATGCGGCTTTATGATCCAACCTCGGGCACTATAATGGCAGACGGAACAGATATCAAAAAATATGATCTTGAATCTTACCGCGATACGATTGGTACTGTTTTCCAGGATTTCAATATTTTTGCAGGTTCTGTTCGTGAAAATGTTCTTCTGGCACCGACTGAAGATTCCTCGGAAGAAAGGATAATTCAGTCACTTAAGGATAGCGGCCTTTACGATAGAGCAATGCAGCTTGATAACAAACTTGATTCAATGCTCACTACAGAATTTGATGATAAGGGCTTGAATCTTTCGGGTGGTGAAGCACAGAAGCTTGCTATCTCCAGAGTTTTCTATAAGGATGCAGGCCTTATGATTCTTGATGAACCTTCGAGTGCACTGGACCCGATTGCAGAATATCAGTTGAATCACGCAATGCTCAAAGCTACTGGTGATAAAACGGTAATCTTTATTTCACACCGACTTTCGACTACACGCATAGCTGATTATATTTTCATGCTCGAAAACGGAAAGATTGTAGAGCAGGGTAACCACGAAGAGCTTCTTGCCCTTCACGGAAAATACGAAGCCATGTGGAAGGCTCAGGCCGGTGCTTATATTGAAGTTTAAAACTCATTCGGAGTGAAAATTGGAAATGATTGAAAAGGCCGTAAATTTATTTTCACTTGTGGATTATGATTTTCACGAGGTTGAAGGTCACGAGGGTGGACGCAATCAGATTTTTATTTGCAGTAAGAATAATGAAAAAAAGTTTGTGCTGAGGATTTCTTCAACTGGTGACAGGACCGAAAAAGATTATCTTGCCGAAACGGAGTTTGTGCATTATCTGGCTAAGGGAGGGGCTCCTGTTGCTGATGTAATTCCGAGTGTGAACGGTAAGCTTGTTGAAGTTGTTGAGGAAGGTGGGGCTCCAATTTTCATTTCACTTTTTGAATATGCCAAAGGAATGCTTTTGTGTGATAATGGTTACCGTTACCGCGAGGGTGCGCCGCTGGAAGAATACTTTTATAATACAGGAAAAGCTCTCGGCAAAATCCATGAGCTTTCAAAACGTTTCGAACCAACCGTAGGGCATCGTCGCCCGGAATATTTTGATAAATACAACATGGAATACATCAACCGCCTGATTCCAGACAATTATTCAGATTTGAAAAACGCAATTGCCGCCCGCCTCGAAAAATTTCATAAACTACCGAACGATAGTCAAAACTATGGCCTTATTCACTTCGACTACAGCGACGGTAACTATCACATAGACATGACAAACGGCAGCATCACAGTTTTTGATTTTGACAACTGTATGTATTGCTGGTACATGTTCGACCTTGCAAATATCTATCTTCACGGTGAAGGTTGGTTCCGCTACGAAAGCGACCCCGCAAAACGAGAAGCCGGCATGAAGAATTACTTCAACACAATCCTCAAAGGCTACAAATCAGAAACCTCAATTTCCGACAATCTTCTGAATCAACTCCCACTCTTTATCGACATGGTCCTAATAGAAAATATCATCGACGAGTTTGAATGTGCCGCCCGTGAAGGCGAAGAACTCGACTACGAAGATATTGAAGCAGCCGCAAATCATCTGATAAACTGATAGATAGTTATGGCAATTGAATATCGCAAACTTACAGAAAATGACCTCACCACTTTTATTGAAATCAGAATAGGACAGCTTCGCGAAGAAGGCGCAAAAGAAGATATTGATTTGCGCCCGAACCTTATGGATTATTACAAGCGCCACATGGCCGACGGAACATTTGTTTCCTGGCTTGCGGTAGATTCTGATGCCGGCGGAAAAATCATCGGCACAAGCGGAATGTCTTTTGTTGAAAAGCCGCCGTATTTCAGTTGTCCGAGTGGCCGTATAGGGCTTCTTTCCAGTATGTTTACAGATAAGAATTACCGCCGTATGGGAATTGCCCGCGAGCTTCTGACCCGTGTTGTGGGCGAGGCAAAAGTTTACGGCTGTGGTTGCGTTCAGATTACTGCATCCGACATGGGCGTGCTTTTGTACACAAACTTTGGCTTTGTGAAAAACGGCAACTTTATGCAATATACTATAATCTAAGTTCAAAATACGATTTCACTGCATCTTACCCCCTCCAAAATGCATCTTACTGAAATTCATATTGTTGAATTTCATATCTCTGTTATACTCCAAATATCTTTTAATCAGCGAGAGGTGTATATGAAAAAATCACTTTTATTCGGATTTATTCTTCTGGCAAATATCTTTTTATTTACGGGCTGTGATTATAACGCAGAAATGTCATCATTAAAAACACTCAGAAAAATTAACGATGGTGTTTTTTACATTGAGTATGAAGGAGACTATAGACTTGCTGAATATATAAAAGATGGCGGTGGAAAAACAAATGATGAGATGGCCGACTATATCGAAAGCTGTCTTAAAAACGGAAGCTGGAGTGGAGCAGGGGCTTGCAAAAATAACACCGTAAAAATCACTCCGCCAGATTTTGGATGCAGTTCCATTGTGGCAAAAAATAAAGATGGCGGACAGATTTATGGTCGCAATTTTGACTGGAATGATTGTGCCATTATAATAATTCACACAAAGCCAGAGGACGGCTATGAATCTATTTCAACAAGCTGTCTTGAATTTCTTGGATTAAATCGAAACTGGGCACCTGCCAATAAGTTCTCTAAAGACATCATTGCGCTTGCTTCAATTTATGTTCCGCTTGACGGTATAAACGAAAAGGGACTTTACATTGCAGATCTTATGGCAGGGGATGAGGAACAGACTGCACAGAATACAAACAGGCCTGATTTGACTACCACAGCAGCAATCCGTTTAATTCTTGATAAGGCAGCAACTGTTGATGAAGCAATAAAGCTTCTTGAAGAAATAGATATGTATTCTGTAATTGGCAGCGCACATCATTTTGCAATTGCAGATGCAAAGGGAAAATCAGTTGTCGTTGAATATGTAAACAACAAGATGTATGTAACAGACACAAAGGTTCTTACAAATCACTACACTGCTGAAAGTCCAAAAAAAGATGACGGTTCAAATTCAGATAGAGAAAACTCCAGAGAACGTTTTGCAAAGCTTCTGAACGTTGGAGAAAAATCATCTTGGAAAATGAATGCTGAAGATGTACGAAAAGCAATGGAAAGTGTAAACGCCGGAAATTATTCGACTGATGATATAACTGCCTGGAGCGTTATTTTTGAACCTGAAAAAAGAAAGCTTACTTATTACTTTAGGGGTGACTTTGAAAAGCCATATGTGTTAGAATTCTAAAATATGAAGATTACTATTTTAGATAAAGCACCCGAAGAAGAAGACGAAATCATTATCAAGTGCCAGAGTCTTGATGATGATATTCGTCTTTTGATTGAGCGCATAAAAAATCACAGGCAGAAAATAAGCTTTCAAAAGGATTCAATAATTGTTTTTGCAGAGCTTTCAGAGATTCTTTATTTTGAATCTGTAGATGATAAAGTTTTTGCATATACAACGGACGATGTGCTTGAAACAAAGTTCAAGCTGTATCAGCTGGAAGAAGACTTTCTGCCACAGGATTTTCTGCGGGTTAATAAAGCGGTGATTATGAATCTGAACAAAGTGGAAAGTCTTTCACCTGCTTTTGGAGGCCGCTTCGAAGCTGTTCTTAAAAACGGCTACAAAGTGATTATTTCACGAAATTATGTTCCTGCTTTAAAAAAGGCACTGGGACTTTAAAACACTGAATAATCAGGAATCCACAAACTGGAGGAAACTTATGAAAGAAATAATAAATATAATGATTAAGATTTTTACACGCGTTGTAACGGCAATCTTTTTAATAGCTTCAATTTATATTACTTTCTTTTTTGGAACGGAACGCGTTGTGGCAAGCACAGATATATGGGCCATTATGCTTATCGGATTTGTTTCTGCTGTGTGCTATCTTCCTTTTCTTCTTGAAATCAATTATTCAAAAATCGCAATGGTAATTTTACAGATTGTATATTTTCTGATTATCAACGCAGTTACTCTGGTAACCGGAGCTTCCCGCGGTTGGTTCACTTTTAAAAATCCAGTAAATACAATAAGCTTTGAGGCAGTCATCATTTGTGTTTATGTTATCGTAATGATAGTATCCTACATAATAGATTCCGATTCCGCAAAAAAGATGAACCAGAAGCTTGAAGAAAGGAATATGAAGTAAGAGTTTGCCTTACATCCTAGGTTCAATCTCCCGCTGAATAAAATCTACGCGGTCAAAAATTGTCGGCTTAAAATATGATGCCACTGCTACAACAATCTTTTTCTCAGGATTGATATAAATCACATTTCCACTATTTCCAATAGCCGCATAAATCCCCTTTTTACGGCTAATAATCCACCACATATATCCGTAATCCATTCCGCGGAAATGCTTGCCTTCAACAGTGCGTGGCTGGGTCATGTCGCGAATCCACTTAGCAGACACAATCTGCTGCCCGCCAAACTCGCCCTTGTTCAAACACATCACGCCGATCTTTGCCATATCCTCTGCCGACAAACACAAGCCATACCCCGGAGTTCCAAGGTTCTGGCAGTCACTAAACCACACAGCCTTTTTCGGAGTCTTCTCAATAGTAAACTGCTTATGCTCCTCAGCAGACTTAGCAATATAAACCTCATGAGCCGGAATACCCAATGGGCCAAACAGATATTTGTTAGCATAGTCCACAGTTATCATACCCGTAGCCTTATAAAGAATGCCTGTCAAAATATGAATACACACCGACGAATACCTGAACTCATCTGTGAGTCCCTGTCGTCCGCCAAGAAAATCAAGCGAGGTGTAAGTCCAGTTTTCACTCGCGCATACCTTGCTCCACGGATCTCCCTTGCCCTTATACGGCGCCCTCATCGTAAGCAGATGCTTAATCGTTACATCGTAAATCGTCTTTTCACCACGCTTTACTTTGTATTCCGGGAAATAATCAAGCACCTTGTCATCAATGCTTTTAATCTGTCCCTTATCAATTGCAATTCCAACCAGCAGCGCAAAAACACTTTTTGTTACAGACATAACATGCGCGCAGTCATCAACCTTGTAGTTGTTCCAGCAGTCAGAGTAAACCTTTTCGCCAGCCTTGTATGCCACCACCTGGCAGATGTTAGGTTGTTCAGTTTCAATCAATTTACGAATAAATTCTTTGTCCATAATTGCTCCAGATAACAACGGTCGTCAGCGACCTTGCACATTATTGTAATCAATTTTTAATTAGTCAATAAATTTTTTTAAGATTTTTTAAGAATCAATTGATAACCCTTTACTCATATATGCCTCTTGGGTAAAATAAACTTATGAGAAGATTTTTATACATTTTAATTCAATGCACATGGGGTTTGGGTCAAACACTCATTGGGCTGCTTTTTTTTATAATCCATATAACAAAGCCACACAGAATCTACAAAGGAGCAATTGAAACACGCTGGAATAGTCCTTATGCCGGATTGAGTCTTGGACTTTTTATTTTTGTTCCCCGCGATGAAGGTGAATATCAAAACGGAGCCCGCGTTCACGAATACGGTCACACAATTCAGTCACTTGTGCTTGGACCTTTGTATGCTCTTGTTGGAATTATTTCGGTAGGCTGGGGAAGTATAATTTTCCCAATTCTAAAGGGCACCGAAAAATACAAGGATGTTCCTTATACAAAGTGTTTTGTTGAATACAACGCAAGCTGGCTTGGTGAAAAAGTAACCGGCGAAAAAGCGGCCTGGTAAAATCAGATTTTATACAGTTGGAATTTCCTCAAATTATGATTTATAATTAAACTATGAACAAATATTTATACGAATCATTTAAAGATTATTTTAGAGTTGGCGCCGCTGTTAGTGGTATTATTCTTATGTCCGATAAAGAACGGCAAGAACTTTTTGAAAACATGAAAAAGCGCATGGAAGAATTCAAAAAGAATTTTAAACCACAGCCAGGCATGCCGGAATTTAAGTTTCCTGAACCACAGCCTTTTCCTGCTGGCGAAATGATTGATAAGAAACTTGCAGCCGAACACTTTAATCTTGTAGTTGCAGAAAATGAATGTAAGATGGGCAGCGTTTACAAAGGTCCTGATGAGTTTGATTTTACAGGAGCCGATCGTCTTCTTAAGTTTGCCCGCGAAAATAATCAGGCAATGCGCTGGCACACGCTTGTTTGGCATAATCAGTCGCCACGATGGATTTTTGAAGATGGAAACGGCGGCAAGGCAGGCAAGGAGCTTCTTGAAGAACGATTGAAGAAATATATTTTTGCAGTAGGCGAACGTTACCGTGATGATATCTGTTCTGTTGATGTTGTAAATGAATGTATTTCTGACAAAAACTTTATTTTGCGCGATGGTGCAGACCGTTCACAGTGGTTTGATATTCTGGGACCGGAATATGTTGATAAGGCCTTTTTCTGGGCCAAAGAAGCCTTTCCAAATTCAAGCCTTGTAATTAATGATTATAACCTTGAAATGATTGAAGGAAAGCGTCAGGGCATGTACAAGCTTGTAAAAGGCATGCTGGATCGCGGAGTTCCTGTAGACACAGTAGGTCTTCAGATGCACATAAACATTCAGAACCCGCCGGTGAGTGAAATTGAAGAAACAATAGAGCTTTATGGAAGTCTTGGTTTGAATGTAATAGTTACAGAGATGGAAGTTTCTGCATATCTTGATAAGGATTTTGAACATCCGGATCCTAGGCGTGAATATGACCAGGCATTTTTAGAGCAGCAGGCAGAACGATACGCACAGATTTTTGAATGCTTTAAGAAGGAAGCAAAAGCCGGCATCTTAAAGGATGTAGTTTTGTGGGGAATTACAGACCGCATGAGTTGGAAAAACAACTTCCCGGCCCCAGGACGCGGCGATGCACCTCTCTTGTTTGATGTTGAAGGCAAAGAAAAACCTGCCTTTTATAAGCTTCTGGCAAAATGACACTTTCTGCTTGATTTGTCATAATAAATGGGGTATTATGAAGGCAGGAGGCTCTCATGTTCATAGAAACCCCATATCAGCGACGCTACGAAGATTTTAGAAAGGACGGCAAAATGCGCCTTGGTGCAATTCTCAAGGCATTTGAAGTTGCAGGCAGCCGTCACTGCGATACAGTTGGAGACAATATCCTGGTAGACACCAAAGAAGGCAAAGCCTGGATTATGACCGACTGGTTTGTAGAAATTGATTCTTTTCCAAAGGTAAATCAGGAAATAAAAATACGCACCTGGGTAGAACCAATCACCCAGATTTTGTTCAGCAACCGTCACTTTGAAGTTATTGCCGACGAAAAGGTTTGTGTACGCTGTATCGGCCGCTATGTAATTGTAGACCTGGCAACAGGCCGCCCGCAAAAAATTGGCCCGGAATTTGCCGACCAGTACAAGCCCGAAGAAGAATATGCCATCCAGATGCAAAAGCCTCCACGTCTTATTTCTGTTGCTCCGGAAGCCTTTACAAACGAAGTTGCCCTTACAGTCCGCCGCTCAGACATAGACTACAACGACCATGTTCATAATCTTACATATCTGGACTACGCTTTTGAAGCTCTCCCTCACGAAGTTTACAAGGCCTACGACTTTAAAGGCTTTCGCATAAGCTACAAAATGGCCGTAAAACCCCACGAAGAACTTGTCTGCAAGTATGCTTTTGTAGAAGATAAACATGTATGTTGTATTTTTGATAAAGACGGCGGATTGAAGACTCAGGTTGAGTTTTATTAATGGATTGCCACGCCCTTCGGGCTCGCAATGACACGTCATTGCGAGGAGCCGCAGGCGACGAAGCAATCCACGTAAAGGTTGAAACTATTTATACAACGGTGCCAATGTATCAACTACCTTTGTATATTCGGCGTAGGCTTTGTCGTAGGCTTTTACGTTTTTGGCAATTGGTTTAGCGGTTTTTGTTTCGTCGAGCTTGATGTGTTCGGCACAAAGCTTTGCAATGCTGCATTTTCCGCTCATGTTTTTAAGACACCACAAGGCCTGAACTGCTCCACCAAGGGCTGCTGCTTCGTCCAGGGCAGGAACGTGGATTGGAAGATTCATAATATCTGCAACAATCTGGCGCCAGATAGGAGATTTTGAACCTCCGCCAATCAGACGAATCTGTTTTGGTTTAAATCCCAGCTTGCGGAAGGCATCAAGACCGCCACGCATAGCAAATACTGCAGATTCCAAAGAAGCGCGGGCAATGTTTGCACGGTTTGTATTTGCAGAAGTAAGACCTGTAATGCTTGCACGTCCGTTTGGTAAGTTTGGAGTACGTTCACCATTGAAGAATGGAATTACCAGAACGCCTTCTGAACCGCATGGAGCTTTTGCTGCTTCGCCATCCAGTTCTTTTACATCCATATTGAAAAGTCCGCGTACAAATTCTGTAGCAACTGTACAGTTCATTGTACACAAAAGTGGAAGCCATCCGCCTGTAGAAGAACAGAAGCCCGAAAGTCCGTTTGCAGGATCAGCAATCGGCTTGTCTGAATATCCGTAGAGAGTTCCGGAAGTTCCCATAGACATTGTAAGGAATCCGTCGGCAACGGTACCTGTTCCAACAGCACCCATCATATTGTCTCCGCCACCTGCAGAAACAGGGATGCCTGCAGGAATGCCATATTTTTTGGCAGCAGCTTCTGTAACTACTCCAGCCGGTGCACTTGGTTCAATCAGTTTTGGAAGCAGACCCAAGAGCTTTGGATCGATGATGTTACAAATTTCTTTTGACCACTTGCGTTTTTTAGAATCGAACAAGGCTGTACCGGAAGCATCGCCGTATTCCATTACATATTGACCTGTGAGCTTCCAGTTTAAGTAGTCATGTGGAAGCATGATATAAGCGAGCTTTTCAAATGCGGCAGGTTTGTTTTCCTTGAGCCACAAGATTTTTGGAGCGGTAAAGCCCGGAAGCATAAGGTTGCCCAGAAGCTTTACAACATTTTTATCTCCACCGGCAGCCTTTGTAATTTTTTCACACTGCTTTGCTGTAGAAGTATCGCACCAGAGCTTGATGTTATAAAGAGCCTTTCCGTTTTTTCCAAGAGGAACAAAGCCGTGCTGCTGACCAGAAACACCAATGGCTTCGATAGTCTTTTTGTTTGCAGCGCTCAATTTTCCAAAACAAACATCAAGTCCGTTGTCGAACCATTCTGCTTTCTGTTCGCGTGTTCCATCAGCCTTGGAAATAAGTTCCATTGGGCAGCTGGCCTTTTCAATAATTTCCTTTTTTTCGTAATCATAAATTACAACCTTCATACTCTGTGTACCAAGGTCAATTCCAGCAACAGTTTTCATAAATACTCCTGATTTTTTTATTTAGGGCTTTCCCTCCCTAAGCCATTTTACAAATTCTAATACAAACCCCGAATAAGTCAAGCGGAATTTTTCTTATGTTTTTAAAGAATTTTTTAACTTTTTTCCATTTTTCTTAAAATTTACTTCCTAAAAAAACAAAATTTTTTGTTAACTATAGTATAAGAATTTTTATTATACGGAGGCCTCTATGGCAAACAACATCAAACCATTTGAAGAGCTCACGTTGGCGGATGACTTTATGTTTTATCAGGTTATGCAGAATGATGAAATCTGCATTGGGGTTCTGGAACGTCTGCTCAAGATTGATATTGACCACATTGAGCGGCAGGAACTTCAGAAAGAAATCAAGCCTTATTATCAGACTAAATACATAAAGCTGGATGTATATGTACAGAATGATGATAAGGTTTATGACATTGAAATCCAGAACGAAGACATGGATGAACTGCCAAAAAGAGTCCGGTACTATCAGAGCATGATAGATGCAAACGAACTTTTAAAAGGAATGGAGTACAGAAAATTACCCGAAAGTATAATCATCTTTATATGTACAGGGGATCCGTTTGGGCAAGGCTTTTCACAATACACGTTCAAAAATGTCTGCTTAGAAGAAAAGAAACTTGTTCTTCAAGATGAGTCTACAAAATACTTCTTTAATGCGAATGCCGCAGAAAAGGCCACAGATATTGAAATCCGTTCATTTCTTGATTATATTAAAAATAAGAGACCTACAGACAGTTTTACCAACACAATCGATTTAGCTGTAAAAAAGGTTAAGGAAGATGAGTCTCTAAGGGGGATTTACATGTGCGAACCAATACGTATTCAAGATGCAAAATGGGCAGCAAGAGTTGAAGCCGCCAGAAATTTACTTAGAATGAATAAACTTTCACATGAAGAAATTGCACAAGCTACAGATCTCCCTCTTAAAAAAGTCCAGGAACTTGCAGAAGAAGTCGCTGCAGAACAATAATTATTATCATCCTGCAAAAAGCGACCCCTAATTAATCTTAAACAAGTCTACTTCCTGCTTAAGGTCCGAAAGATTGCTCTGGTTTTCGTTGCTCAGGTTGTGGCAGAGTTCTACGGCTTTGGTAATCTGATTTGAACCTGCGGCCATTTCGTTCATGGCACCGGTGATTTCGCTGGTTACGTTGGCAAGGTTTGACATTTCTTCGCCAATTTTGCGGCCACCTTCCAGAAGGACATTTGTATTTTCTTTTACGGCTTCCGAAGATTCCTGAATGCTGCTTATTGCCTGGAGGACCTGGGCACTGCCTGCGTTCTGCTCATCCATTGCATTTTTAATAACTGCTTCCTGCTGCTGAACCCTGCCGGTAAGTTCAAAAATAACCTCAAACTGAGTTTGTACCGACTTGGTGTTATCAGAAACATTCTTAATAATATCCTGCAAAGAGTTTAGCTGGTTGGCAATTGCCTTACCCTGGGCATTTGACTGTTCTGCAAGCTTACGGATTTCGTCTGCTACTACAGCAAAACCCTGACCTGCTTCTCCGGCGTGGGCTGCTTCGATTGCGGCGTTCATTGCAAGAAGGTTTGTCTGAGATGCAATACTCTGAACAACGGTAGAAGCCTGAACCAGAGAGGCAGATTTATCTATAATTGTTGCAGCCAGCTGGGTAGATTCATTAATCTGTTCGCGGCCTTTTTCTGATTCGGCTCCAAGTTCTTCTACAGTCTTGCTGTTCTGTTCAAGAATCTGTGTTACCGAGCGGATATTTGCAACCATTTCTTCTACGGCACTTGAAGAAGTAGAAACTCCTTCTACCTGCAGGTTTACATTTTTGTCCAGGTCTTCAATTTTTGCCAGCATATCCTTTATAGTTTCATCACTCTTGGCAACTCCCTGAGCCTGGTTGGTAACTCTTTCTTTAATGCTGTCAATGTTGGCAGTAATTTCTTCTATTGCAGAAGCTGTTTCTGTCATGCTGGCGCTAACATTGTTGGCAGTATCCATAGAGATATTTACAGAGTTTTCGATATCAGCTAAAAGACTGTGAGTTTCATCCTTAAAAGTGTTAAGGTCGTTTATTAAAAGTCCGAATTCATTACGGGTTGTAACAGGCAAAGGCTCTCCTGTGTAGTCTCTGTTTGCAACCTGATTTGTAAAATCTCTCATAAGAAAAACTCGGATTGCAATGGCTCTCTGCTGCAAAAGGCTTGTAATTACAATAAATACTGCCCCAATAACACCTTCAGGGAAAATATACTTTGCAACAAGCAGTCGTGAAGGTATGTTAGCCAATGCCGAAGAAAGAACCGGTGAAATTGTAAGAAGAATAAAGCCTACTGCGCCAAAAAAAACTGATGAAAATTGAGCGGACAACCAGCGACATGGACTGAAATTCCTGTCTGTAAGGAAGCTTTGCAAGAGAGTATTCAAACTTTTGAACCAGCAGGCTGTAGAAAACCTGGGCAATAAGAAAAACGTTTCCGCAGCAAACTGTATAAAGTGGCAGAGTATCTACAAAAACTTTTTTTTCTGCAAAAGCACTCTGAACTACAAGGGCAGAAAGAAAAGCATTTAAAAGGGCAAATCCTAATGTAACCGACTGAAAGCGTTTGTAAACCTTGTTTGTTTTTATTACAGACTCAGGATTTTTTGGATCAAACTGCTTGAGTTTTTTTGTCTGCGAAAAATACCAGTAGAGAATAAAACCATAAATAAGAATGATTCCCATAATTGCAAAAGGGGAAGTAAAACCTATAAGAGTGTTTTTAAGTGAAAAAACCTTGAGGTATACAAAGGTTGCCCAGCTTACTGCAAAAGGTACCAGAAAAGTTCCCATGTAATAAATAAAATGGATTGCTGTAAAATTAAAGATAGAATTAGAATTGTTTTTGTCGCCCATAGTCGAGTACTCCATAAGTATGTAGTTTATATTATAGTATAAACCCGAAAAAGCAAAAAGACAAATCAAACTTTCTTTGCATTTGGAATTTCCCGGTAAAAATGCTATAGTCACTTATTATGGAAAACAAAGATAACAAAAAATTGACTGATATTTTTGGTTATGGGCTTGCAGCAATAACAATCTTTTTCTGGGGAATAACCTTTATTTGTACAAAGGCGCTGCTTAATGATTTTTCGGCGCTGGAGATTTTGTTTTTCAGGTTTCTGGCGGCTTATATTGGACTTTGGATTATCAGGCCAAAACGTCAAAAAATTGAACCCCGCGACAATATCTTCTTTATCCTTGCGGGGCTTTCTGGTGTAGTGCTTTATCAGTTTACAGAAAACATGGCAATCAACTTTACAAATGCTTCGAACGTAAGTGTAATCGTAAGTATCTGCCCGCTTTTTACAGCTCTTATTGCTCAGTATTTTTTAAAAGAAAACAATCTGAATCTGTGGTTTCTTTTAGGTTTTCTTATTTCAATCACAGGTGTTGCGCTTGTATGCTTCAACGGAAAAATGGAGCTTGAACTTAATCCTGTAGGCGACCTGCTTGCTCTTTTCGCTGCAGTCTGCTGGGGATTCTATTCGCTTTTTGTTTCGCTCATTAATAGAAAAAAATACGACCCAATCTGTGCAACCCGCCGCGTTTTCTTTTATGCAGTTTTGTTCATGCTTCCGCTTATGGCTTCTGGTTATCTTGTTACAAAAAGTGGAGCTCAGGGTGGAATGGCCGAATCAATGACTGTTACCTTTGATAAAGCAATAAACGCTGCCCGTTTTTCAAAGCCTTTAAACTGGTTCAACCTGCTTTTCCTTGGTTTTGTTGCAAGCGGTTTTTGTTTTAGTGCCTGGAATAAAACATGTGAAATTCTTGGAACTGTAAAGGTAACCTGCGGACTTTATCTTATTCCTGTTGTTACAATCATTTTTGCGTTCTTCACCCTTGGTGAACAGATTACTCTTCTTGGCGGCATTGGTGCAGTAATAACAATTGTAGGATTGTTTATAAGCGAAAAAAAGACAAAAGAATAATCGTGTGATATAATCAAAAACTAATCAAAACCTTAAGGAACAAAAAATGAAAAAAACAATAATGATTATTACGATTATTCTTGCCTGCATTTGTTTCAGCTGCTGTACAAAAAAATCAGAAACCGCTAAAAATACACAGTCTCCGTTTCAGAGTCAGTTTCCAGGCTTAAGTTCAAATAAAGATTCAGCAGAAGCTCAGCCTGTAGAAGATAATTTTGTAGAAGATGATTTTATAAAAGAAGCACGCCTTTGTGATCTTGCCCAAAAATATGGATTTAAAGTAGGTGCCTGCATTTCTTATAATCTGGTATCTCGTTCCGGTTATGTAAAAATGCTTACAGACGATTTTAACACAACAACAGGAACAAATGAATTCAAAGCATACTCATTGCTTGACCAAAGAAAAAGCATGGCTCAGGGTGTGCCTGTTATGAACTACTATCAGGCAGATGCAATTGCACGTCTTGCACAGGCAAAAGGAATCGGAATACGCGGGCATGTTCTTGTCTGGGATGCCTACATGACAGAATGGTTTTTCCGTGAAGATTTTAGATCAGACGGAAAAATTGTAAACAAAGATGAAATGCAGCGCCGCGTAAAATTATACATTGAAGATGTTATAACTCATTTTGAAACTCAGTTTCCTGGTGTAGTTTACTGCTGGGATGTTGTTAATGAAGCAGTTGCCGACGAAGTAAATGAGCGTGTTGCAGACAATGATTATCATTTACGAAAAAGCCGTGGTGGAAGTCCAAACCTTTTTTACGGAATAATGGGTGAAGACTATGTAAAATATGCCTTCCAGTGTGCCCGCGAAACTGTAAATAAAGTGAATCCGGATATCAAACTTTTTTACAACGACTACAACACTTTTTATGAAGACAAGCGCGATGCAATTATACGGATGATTCAGTACATTAACAAAGAAGAAAAGCTTTGCGATGGTATAGGAATGCAGGGTTATATAGGAGGTTACGGTCAGCAGGAAGGTTGTATGAATCCGAATGATTTGAACCTTATAAAAACTGCAATCAAAAAATACAGTGACCTTGGACTTGAAGTTCAGCTTACAGAAGTTGCCGTCAGAAATTACGACAAAGCACAGATAGACAAGCATGCAGAATTTTATGGAAAGCTTTTCAAGACAATCATAAGTGCCTGCAATGAAGGTGCAAATTTTACAGGAATAACAATCTGGGGAATTACAGATAATCCGTCTATGCCAAAAAATGATTACAGCTATAAAATGAATGGTCCATACTGCGGATTGTTTTCTGAATTCTATGAGCCAAAGGAATCGTATAAAGAAGTATACAAGGTCCTTTGTGAATAATTACAAGCAGGTTATAAAGCAGCTATGCCACAAAATACACTGATAACAATTCAAAATTGCCGGATTGATAATTCTCGAAAAACAATTGTTCAGAATATAAACTGGACAATGAATGCAGGAGAAAACTGGCTTGTTATTGGACCAAACGGCGGCGGCAAGGCTGAATTTTTGAATGCACTTGCTGGTGTTAGCGGGCTTAAAATAACTCCAAATGCTGGACAGGATGTTTCGCTTTTTTCAAACAGTTTTGCAGGTTCAACAGAAATAGTTTCTCTGGAACGCGCTGCAAAAATTATTCAGGAAGAACGCGACAACGACGAAAGTGATTATGTAGAAGGCGGCGTAGATATTGGCCGTACGGCTCGAATGTTTATAGCACAGTCGCTCTGGCCTGATATTAAAAAGGGTAAGCCGCTCCCTCCAGAAGCCCAGGAGTTTGATAACCGTCCTGAAATTGAATTAACAGGAATAAAAAAGATTCTTGACCGTGGATTAAAATATCTTTCAACCGGCGAAATCAGACGAACTCTTTTAGCCCGCGCCCTCATAAGCGGCAAGCAGCTTTTAATTCTTTCAGACCCATTTGCCGGACTTGATGCCCAGAACCGAAAGATCATTTTTGATTTTATTTCTGATATCGAAGGGTTAATTCTTGGTATGGAGCGTTGGAACGAAATTCCCGACACAATTACACACGTACTGGAGTTTTCGAATAAGGAAATATCCTTCTGCGGTACGCGTGAGGATTATGAAAAACTGATAGCAGATCGTAGCAGTACAAAAAAAGAGATAAATTCTGCAGAGGTACCGCTCAGGATCCTTGAGTCTGTCGAAGGACCGCATATAGAGGAAGCGCCACTTGTTGAAATGACCAATGTAAACGTAGCCTGGGGCGACAATCATGTACTTAGGAACCTCAGCTGGACTGTGAATCGGGGTGAACACTGGCTCATTCAGGGACCAAACGGCAGCGGAAAAACAACTCTTCTTGAACTCATCACCGGCGACAACATGCAGGTTTTCTGCAATGACGTAAAGCTTTTTGGCAAAAAACGAGGCTCCGGTGAAACAATCTGGGATATAAAAAAGCGGCTTGGCATAGTTTCATATCGTCTGCATGTAGAATACAGAATGCTCGGCGGAACAAGCCTGCTCAATGTAATAATTTCTGGCTTCAGAGACTCAATAGGCCTTTACGAAGCCGCAAAAGACACCGAAATTGACCTTGCAAAAAAATGGCTTGCCTTTGGCGGTTTTTCCGGCCGCGAAAACGAATCCTTCGGCAACCTGAGCTACGGCGAACAGCGTGCAATATTAATCCTTCGTTCCGCAGTAAAGTCACCGGCCTTGCTCATCTTAGACGAACCATGCCACGGCCTGGACGAAAATTTCCGCACAAAAGTCCTTCACCTTATGGAACTAATAGGCGAAGGCGGCACCACCACAATGCTCCACGTAACCCACGACCCAACAGAAATTCTTCCATGCGAAAAAAATATCCTCCAGCTATGCCCGCAGGAGGATCCGATGTATGTTATTAAAACACAGAAGTAAGTTTTATAAAACCAAAAATCGTCTGTTAAATACTTTTTGAAGTTTATATATAGTTTCTAAGGTCGGATTTGTTTTGTGAGGATTCTCCAGTCGTTGATACTGCTGGTAAGTCATTCCGGCTTTGGAAGCGACTTCTTTTTGTGAATGACCGGCGCGGGCTTTTCTTAATTCAATTGCAAAGGCTACTTTTGGCGAAACTTCAATAGGGTAGCCGCCTTTATAGTCTGGATCCGAAATTGGATAGTTGTTATCTACATGAGAAGCAAGTATGCCATTAAGTACATCTCTTGCCATTTCAAAAGCTTCTTCCTTTGTTTCGCCATAAGTCATTGCATTTGGTACATCAGGGAATCTTACAATAAATTTTCCATGTTCTTCTGTAATGTCGCAGTGATAAATCATTTTTTTATTTCCTTAAGAGTTACCGGATCAATACCGGCCTCTTTCAAAATCTCTTTTGCAAAGAATCCTAAATCAGAATCTTTACCTTTATGATAAGGTACAGGAACAGAACGGTTATGACCTTCCTTTTTGAAAATATGGTGTGAACTTTCAATACGGTCCAGTTTCCACCCATTTTTCTTGAGAACTTTCATAACCTGTTTTGCTGTCATCCCCATAAATAAAATATACAACATATATGTTGTACTGTCAAATTTTTTGACAAGAAGCCGAGTATAAGTGTAAAATAATGTACGGGAGTGCATAAATAAAATGAAAAAAATAATTTGTTTATTCTTAGTATCTTTTCTCTTTAATTGTACTTTTACACAGAAGTTTGACAAAGATGGAAATATAATTGACTTATCAGGTTTGTCTTATGCAGAAAATATAATTAAAGAGTTTGCTTTTAAAGATAATACCCTGGTGTTTATGGATTGGGATTCTGGCCGTGAAGAAAATTCATATGTTATAAAATCTTATGATTTTACATATTCAAATATCAATAATTTAACTTTTTTATTACTTGATAATAAGGAATCTTTATTATGTCTTGCTAATGAAGATATGTGTATTTTATATGATAAGAATTCAAATAATCCATTATGTATTGGCACTCACTTTACAGAATTACAATCTTTCTTGAGAAAAGAAAACATTACAGCTTCATCAGAACTAATTGAAGGTAAGACTGTTTATGGAGCTGGAAATCTAGCTAATTTAGCTTTATCTTCTCCCTGGGTTGAAGCATCAAAAGGATATGGAATAGGCGATTATATAATCTTTGAACCTAATTGTTCTCATTTGTATTTTTTAAATGGTTATGTATCTTTTGAAAAGCCTTATTTATATACAGCAAATTCAAGAGTAAAGAAAATACAATTAAGTTTCTTAGACGCTCCAGATCAACAACCAATGATTGTTGAAATAAAGGACACTCCTAATCCTCAAAAAATAAGTTTTGGTTTTAGATCTAAAGGCAAAATAAAAATGGAAATACTTGAAGTATATCCCGGAGAAAAATATCAAGATACTTGTATTAATGGAATAGTTTTAAAAATTTATTAATCTTGATATTGTGAGTGTACTTGAAAATCTCAATACTAAAATTCAATTTGTAATTTTTTTTTATCTGTTTTATAATGTATAGAATATAAGGGTCGCCTGTCGGGAGGCCTTTCTCAGGAGTAATTATGCACAGCATTAAGGGAAAACTTATCATATTGACTATATCAATTGTTCTTGTGGGAATTATTGTTACAGGAGGATTGGCATATTATTTTGCAGATAACGCTTTAAGAGCTTCTTCACGCAGCAGTTTTGAGGCTGTTGCAAATGATGCAACTAATCAGATAAATGAATTGAACGAAAAGGAATTCATGCTTTTGAATTCTATTGCAGAAATGCCGTTTGCAAGAGATCCTGAAGTTTCTCTTGAAGAAAAGAACAGACAGATGGCAGATGTTGTAAACTTGAATGTAGATAAATATGAAAACTGTGCCTTCTACGACGAAGATGGTTTTACATATATTCGTTCTACTGGCCAGAAGCTCAATCTTGCAGCTGGGCGAGTTTACTTTGAGCAGGCAATGAAGGGAGCAAATTATGTAGTTGATCCTGCGTTTTCTTCTGTAATAAATGCTGTTCTTATGTTTTATGCAGTTCCGGTTTATAACTATAAAGGAAGAATTCACGGAGTTGCTGTTTCTGTAATTAAGGGAAACAGACTTTCGCACATTGTAACAGATATTCCAATTGGTGAAGGTTATCATCCCTTTGTAGTAAGTAAATCAACAGGCGAAATTATTGGTATGCCTGAAACTATGGAAATTGACCTTGAGCAGAATACAGCCCTTAAGGATGCTGTAGACAAGGCTATGGCAGGTTTTGATGACATTATGGAATACACCGACACTCTTACCGGTAAAAAGATGTCGTTCCTTGCAAAGGAAGTTCCTTCAAAACCAGAATGGCTTGTTGTTTGTTCTGTTCCTTATGATTTTTACTTTGGCGGACTTAAGCACATCAAGAACTCAATCATCATTATTGTTTCTGTAGCTCTTGTTATTATTCTTTTAAGTCTTTTGCTTTCACTTAACAAGTTCCTGCGACCTCTTCTTGAGCTTACAAAATCAATTTCTGAACTTGCAAGCGATAGTGCCGACCTTACACGAAAAATCCAGGTTCGCAATAAAGACGAAATTGGAAAGGTTGTTACAGGCTTTAACCTGTTCACCGACAAGCTTCGCAATATTATTATGGATATTAAAACCTCGCAGGAAACTTTGGATACTGTAAGTGTTGATATGAGTCATTCTGCAACAGATACTTCAAATATCATGGCCCAGATTTCTTCAAGCATTGATGAGCTTCATACACAGCTTGGTGAACAGGCTTGTACAGTTGCCGAAACGGTATTTAAGGTAAACGAGGTTTCTACAAATATTTCTTCGCTCGATGATTTGATTACCGTTCAGGTAAACGAAGTAACCCAGGCTTCTTCTACTGTAGAAGAAATGGTAAGCAATATTGCTTCTGTAAACAGAATTGTAGACCGCATGGCTTCTTCGTTCAGCAACCTCGAAGAAAATGTTCGCAACGGTTCAGAAAAGCAGGTTCTTGTAAATGACCGAATCATTAAGATTCAGGATGAATCAGAAATGCTTGAAGAGGCCAACACTGTAATTCAGGGCATTGCCGAACAGACAAACCTTCTTGCTATGAACGCTGCAATCGAAGCTGCACACGCCGGTGAAGCAGGAAAGGGCTTCTCTGTAGTAGCAGACGAAATCCGTAAGCTTTCTGAAGATTCTTCTGAACAGTCACAAAAAATTGGTGAACAGCTTTCAAAAATCAGAGAGTCTATTGCCGGTGTAACAATTGCTTCCGGTGAATCGCTTGAATCCTTTAATAAGCTTTCTGGTATGATTACCGAAACAGATAATCTTGTTCGTCAGATTAAAGATTCTATGAATGAACAGACAGAAGGATCTAAGCATATTAATGAATCTCTTCAGACTTTGAATAACAATACACGCGATGTTCGTTCTTCAAGTAACATCATGACCGAAAGCAACAAACTGGTTATGGATAAGATTCATATTCTTGAGTCTGTTACAGAAACAATGGCTAACAACATGAACGGAGTTGCAGAAGATTCTAAGAAAATTGCAGAAGCAGGAATTGTTCTTTCAGAAAATTCCCGCAACGTCCGCAACAGTGTTTCTAAAATCAGCGCTCAGATTAAACAGTTCAAAGTATAACGTCATCCCGAACTTGTTTCGGGATCTCACTAAAGTTCGAATTTGCCCAGCTCATCATTAATGTTCTGTACAGACTTTTGATTTGCCTGGGCTTTTTCATTTACAATTTCAATTGACTGAGAGAAGTCTTTTAAGATTCCAAGTGAAAGATTCATAGAGCCGTCCAGCTTGCCTGAAAGCTCAACTACATTCTTTATGCCCTCTGTAATTTCTTCTGTGTAATTTGCCTGGTTTTGAATAAGCTCATTTACACTCTTAATATTCTGCGAAATCTTATTTGTTGTAGAAAGAATTTCTTCGGCACCAGTAGACTGAATTTCCATTGTCTGGGCAATGTTTTCAACAACGTGTGTCTGAGTTTCAATTTCCTGCTGGATCTTATAGAACATAGTCTTTGTATCCTGCATGCTCGAAGAACCGTTTTGAATTGCATTTGTAATTTCAATAATCAAATCTTTAATGCTCTTTGCCTGACTTTGTGTACTTTCTGCAAGCTTACGGATTTCATCGGCAACTACAGAGAATCCTTGTCCGGCTTCGCCAGCGTGTGCAGCCTCAATAGCGGCGTTCATGGCAAGCAAGTTTGTCTGTGAAGCAACCTGCTGAATAACCTGAATAACTTCAGACATCTTCTTTGATTTTTCACTAACCGAATTAATTACAAGCTCTGTTTTTTGTACTTCGGAAGAACCGGCTTCAGAAGAATCAGAAAGATTTTTAGAAAGCTCCCGAGCCTGCTGAATAAGTTCATTGATGTGGTTTGTGTTTTCGGCCATCTGAGAAATAGCTTCGGCGTTCTGTTCTTCGGCCATTGCCTGTTCCTGCATGGTTTCACTAACTTTAGAAGCATCTTCATTAAGTTTGTAAATATTATTTTTTGCAGATTCAAGAACAGTGTCTTTTTCCTGATTCCTTTTCTGCATTTCTTCAAAGCTGTTTACAATCATGTTCATACTTGTAGAAGAATTATCTGTAATAGAAAGCAGGTCTGTAGCGGCATTTCCTACCGAACTTGATTCATTTTTAAGGGTTGTCAAAGAAATCTTTAAGAAGTCCATGAGTTTATTCATGGAAGTCATAATTTCACCAAAGTCATCAAAAGTACCAATATTCAAACGGGTAGCAATATCACCTTTTTTCCTAAGGGCATCAATCTGTTCTTTGGTAATGGCAAAGCGTTTTCTAAGTTGAGCAAGAACAAGAATACAAAGTGGAATAGAAATTACTGCACTGATAAAAAGAGCATAAAGACCCTTTCTTGCAAAAAAATGCAGGGTCCAGCCATGGCGTACTGCACTGTAACCGGAACAGAAAACATGCCAGCCCATAATAAGCATTGCATTAACAATTATCAAAGAAAGGGAATAGGTATATCTGGTGGTTTTCATGCCATCTGTATTCTGAATTTTGAGTTTAGCAAGCTGCTCACGGGCCATGATATTAAAACCTCTTGTTGAATAAAAGATGGCCAGCATGGCATAAAGAAGAACCAGAACAAGAATGATCGTTAAATCTATAATAGTATAATTCAAATTACCGGTAAGGGTTTTGATGATAATAGTAGATCCGTTTCCTACAGGATATCCAAGTAAAATAGAAACAATAGACAGGGTGTTTATTCTGTTGAGAATTTTTTGAGCCTTAAGCTTTTCCTCCTCTGTTAAAGTGCGGACTTCTGCTTCTTTTACAAGCAAAGAAAGGGGCTTAAGCATAAAATAAACAATAATTGAAATGAGTATAAAAACGCCGGTGGCAGGTCCAAGTGTTGTAGCAAGGTTGCTTCCCCAATCGCCCCAGGTGGAGCCCTTAATTTGTGTTACTTGAAATGAAGAAAGTAAAGGAACTCCAACAACTGTAGATAAACTAAAGAAAATCAAATAGATACCAAATAAATTCATACTCTAATCTCCAGATTTTGTGTAAAAACCACTTTTATTATACCACAAATATGCCGATTTTACTAATAAATAATAAATACTCCCGTACTTTACCTGCTATACCAGAATGTTTGCATGTAATGACGAGATGTTTATTTGACATATATATATTTACTATGATATACTATAAATTACGGTATATAAAATAAAGTGGGGAAAATGTTTTGCCAAGAACACAACGAAAGGTAAAAAAGTTCGAAAAACGCTTCGCAAACAAAGTTACGAATAAAACAAGTAGTTTCTTTAAGTCATTTGGCATGTTTTTTGTTCGTGCGTTTAAACTTTTTGACAGCAAACTTACAATTATGGTTGTTCCCCATTCTCATGGTAAAGTAATCAATTTTCAGACAAATGTATTTGCAATAACACTCGGATTTTTAATTTCAATTGGAGTTATTTCTTCTTTTGTTTACTTCAATCGTCATTCAATGGCATCTAAAACTGAAATTTCAAATCTTATGAGTCAGAACCGCGAAACTCTTGCAAGTCTTGATCAGCTTCGTGATGAAAATGCAAACCTTTTTAAGGCTGCAAAACGATTCCAGACTTCACTTTCACAGAGTCTTTCGCTTCTTGGTATTCAGCAGGTTGAATCAAGTTCTGATACTTCGCTTAACAACGGAGACCTTTCTTCTTTATTTAATTCAAAAGAAATTACTACAGGTTCGGCACGCGAGCTTGCAGACATAAAAGAGTTAACATCTTACCTTGAAAGTGCTGTTGATCCGATTGAACAGATTGGAAAGATGATTAAGACTCAGCAGGCACTCTTTACAGAAATTCCAAGTATCTGTCCTCTTAAGAGTCCAAACCTTCACGTTTCAATGGCATTTGGTCCGAACCTGCACCCTCTTACAAATCAGTGGTACATTCATAAGGGAATTGATTTTTCTACATACCGTTCGGGCGACGCTGTAATGGCAACTGCTTCCGGACAGGTAGTAAACGTAGGCTTTGATTCAAACTACGGAAACTTTGTAATTATTAAACACAATCACGGTATTTATACACGCTATGCTCACTTGAGTAACTATCGCGTTAAGAAAGGACAGCTTGTAGAGCAGGGAACCATAATCGGTTATGTAGGAAATACAGGTGTTTCTACAGGTCCTCACCTTCATTATGAAGTTCACATTGGTTCCGATGTAGTTGATCCTGCAAAATACGTAAACGTTAAGCTTTCAAAATAGGTTCTTATGGCTTTAAAAGTTGATGATATTTCCATAAACACAATTATCGGAAAAGGTTCTTCCATTACAGGTAATCTTCACATTAATGGTTTTGTTCGTCTTGATGGCGATGTAGACGGAAATCTTGAAACAGACGGAAACATAATCATTGGCGACAGTGCCCGCATTAAAGGTGATGTAAAGGCTAAAGCTGTAATTGTTGGTGGAATTGTTGTAGGAAATATTATTGCTCAGGAAAGCGTAAAGCTTCTTTCTAATTCAGCAGTTATGGGCGATATTATTTCGCGAAAGGTTCAGGTTGAAGATAAAGCAACTTTCCACGGCCACTGCATTTCTATTAAAGATGAAGAGCATTTCAAGAAGATTTCGGATTCTTATCTTCAGTCTAAGGCAATCAAGGAGAAGGTTGTTCTTTCATGAGTGATATAAATCCGCTGGGAGCGTCAACTTATTACTCAGGACTTCAGAATGCTACAAGTCAGGCTGCAAAAGATGCCAAAAAAAATGAAAAAAGTTCTTCGGTTTCAAAACTGAAATTTTCCGAAATAAAAAAATCATTTAGCAAAACAGAAGCAGAACGTGAGGCAGAAGCAGCCGGATATCCACCGGAAATTGCAAGGCTTAGTATTGAAGAAGCCGCAGTATTTCTTAAGGATGAAGTTGATAAGGCTGGAAATAAACTTTCAGAAAATCAGAGTTCCGAAAACATTGCAGAATTCAGAGAATCGGTAAGGCTTTTTATAAAATATATTGTCGAAAACAACTACATTGAAAACAAGAAAAAGCTTCACGGGTCTGCACGTCCGGCACAGTTTTTTTCAAAGTTCAATGAAATGCCGCGTCAAAGAGATCCTCGCGTTATGATAAACATAATAAATCAAAAACTTGATGATATGGTACGCGACACAATGAGCCTGCAGAAGAACAATCTTAAAATCTTGCAGCAGGCAGACGAAATAAAAGGTCTGATTGTAGACTTAATGCAGGCCTAGGGGTATAATTAGTTATTATGAGTGATATTTTTGAAACAGATATAGATGACGAGGCAGAAAACCTGTCGAATCTTGAGGATAACGAAGGTGCGGTTGTAGAAACAGAAGCGCTTGTTATTGATTATCCTCTTTATCATTTAAAGCTTGAATACTCTAACGAAACTCTATATGCAAAAACTCCGGGAAACACTGCGCTCACAGCCGGTGAATATGTAATTGTTCCAACACGCTACGGTAAAGATATGGCGCTTGTTCTTGGAGAATCTAAAAAACCAATTGGTATTAAAAAAGACGATATTGTTACAATTGACCGCAAGGCCAACGCCGATGATATGGAAAAGCGCAAGCAGCTTGCCCAGAAAGAAAAGGAAGCCTTCCCGATTTTCAAGGAAAAGGTTGCCAACCACAATCTGGACATGAAACTTGTAGATACACACTTTTTGTTTGATGAGCCAAAAGCATTGTTCTTCTTCAGCTCAGACAACCGTGTAGACTTCCGCGAACTTGTAAAAGATTTAGTAAGCGTTTTCAAAATGCGAATTGAACTGCGCCAGATTGGTGTTCGCGATGAAAGCCGCATTACCGGAGGCCTTGGTATTTGTGGCCGCCCGTTCTGCTGTAACGCTGTTTCAGACAAGCTTCGCCCTGTTTCTATCCGCATGGCAAAGGACCAGAACCTTTCGCTCAACTCTATGAAGATTTCCGGTCAATGCGGTCGTCTTTTGTGCTGTCTTTCTTACGAGTTTGACTGGTACAACGAAGCCCGCCGCAACTTGCCAAATGAAGGAATCCACATCTTCTACGACGGCACAAACTTCCGCATTACAGAAGTAAACCCTCTTACAAACATGGTAAAAATGTCCGGCGAAGACGGCCGCCTCCTGGAAGTAAACGCCAAACGCTTTGTGCATGAAGGCGGAAAGTGGAAGATTAACTAGCGACTTTTCAATTCCCTTTATTTCTACTATAATATTTCCATTATGAAAGCATCTAATTTTATTATCTGGACGCTGCGTGAGGCGCCTAATGACGCTGTTATTGCCAGTCATCAGTTGATGATGCGCGCAGGACTTATCCGTAAGCTTGGAAACGGACTTTATTCTTATATGCCTATGGGACTTAAGGCATTCCGTAAGGTAGAAAAAATTATTCGTGAAGAACTGGACAAAGCCGGTATGCTTGAAATGAAGCCTACTGTTATTCAGCCTGGTGAAATCTGGAAGGAAAGTGGCCGCTGGGAAAAAATGGGTCCCGAAATGCTTAAACCGCAGAATCGTGGTGGTCAGGACATGGTTGTTTCGCCTACTGCCGAAGAAGCATTTACTGCTCTTGTACGCGACGGCCTTGATTCTTACAAGCAGCTTCCTTTTACATTGTATCAGATTAATACTAAATATCGTGATGAAATCCGTCCGCGCTATGGCGTTATGAGAGGACGCGAATTTACAATGATGGATGCCTACTCGTTTGATAAAGACCAGGCAGACCTGGACGAATCTTACAACAAAGCTGCAGCTGCTTACCGCCGTATCTTTAAGCGCATGGGACTGGAAACTATTTCTGTTCGTGCAGATACTGGTGCTATGGGTGGTTCTGGTTCTGAAGAATTCATGGTAGAAAGCGAAGTAGGTGACGATACACTTATTCTTTGTCCTGGCTGTAAATATGCTGCCAACGTAGAAAAGGCTGCCTGCAAGGACGACGTTGCTCTTGATGTTAACGGAAAACCACAGTCTGCTACAACTGCTGCTGTTGAAGAGATTCCTACTCCAAACGTTCGCACAATCGAAGAACTGAGCGAGTTCCTTAAGACAACTCCACAGGCATTTATTAAGACTCTTATTTACAAGGTAGAAAATCCTGGTGTTGAGCTTGAAGGTGACTTTGTTGCTGTTTGTATTCGCGGCGACCTTGATGTAAACGAAGCTAAATTGTGTGCTCTTCTTAAAGCCAGCTCTGTTGAACTTGCAGAAGAAGCTGATGTTGTTCGCATTACAGACGCTCCTGTTGGTTTTGCAGGCCCTGTAAACTTAAAGAAGGCACAGGTTATTGCAGATAAAACTGTAATGACAATGCACGATGCTGTAACCGGTGGTCTTAAAAAAGATGTTCACTTTATTCATGTTGAACCAGGCCGCGACTTTACTCCATTAATGACTGCCGATGTTCGCGTTGTAAAACCTGGAGATATTTGTCCTGAATGCGGCGGAACCTTCTACTCTAAAAAAGGTAACGAGCTTGGTCATATCTTTAAGCTTGGAACAAAATATACACAGAGCATGAACGTAACTTACCTTGACGTTAGCGGAAAGCCTGTTACTCCTGTTATGGGCTGCTACGGAATTGGTGTAGACCGTACTCTTGCAAGTATTATTGAAGGTCACCACGACGACAAGGGAATTATCTGGCCAATGAGTGTTGCTCCATTTCAGGTTGCAGTTATTCCTGTAATGTACAAAGACAAAATGAAGGAAGTTGCAGACAAGCTTTATGATGAACTTACTGCAGCCGGTATAGAAGTTCTTCTTGATGACCGCAACGAACGCCCGGGTGTTAAGTTTACAGACTCTGAACTTTTGGGTTATCCAATTCGTATTGTTGTTGGCGACAAGAATCTTCCAAATGTTGAATTAAAGCTTCGCACTGCAGAGGCTCCAGAGCTTGTACCAGCTGAACAGGCTGCTGCTAAAGCAATTGAAATTGTAAAAGCAGAAATGGATAAGTTGAACGGATAAAATTATGAAAAAACTGATTTTAATAATGACATTGGTTCTTGGAGGTGCGCTTGCTTTTGCTCTTCCAGGCTTTACTCCATTTGTACCAGATACAGCCGGAGAATATGTTTATTACCGTGACTATTCTTTTGAACGCGAAAGCTATGTTGGCCTTTTGAGTTATGATGAGACATCGTATCAGATCCGCTATTACGCACCTGCAGACCGCGAGCTTGGTTTACCTGAATTGAATCTGGCACTTCTTTTTTCAGTTAATCCGGAATCTTCTTTCATGGATATGACTGGTGAAAGAATTATTACAGATGTTGATCCATATGGCGACGATGTTGATATTTTGAATTATCTGCACGATCTGCTTTATGAATTTTCTTCACGCCGCATTAAGCTTGATGAACTTGCAGGAAGCGAGATTTTTTCAAGCCAGGAATTTGAGCAGTTTGGCGGAAAAGTAACAATGTGCTTTGACAGCATGATTCCACTTTTTAATCTTAAGCAGATTCTTGGTCCTGCAAATGAGATGCTTTTTTCTTGCGTTACATTTGGCCGCCTTTTGAGTTCAGAAGATAAATCTTTTGATAACTTTAAGGGCCTTGTTCCTGCTAAGGAATATCACGCACCAACAAAAACAAAGATTAAGGGAAAATCAAAGAAGTATAAGCTCGAAGACGGACAGCAGATTACACTTGATTCAAACTGGACTCAGGAAATGGAAAATATGTGGATGTATGGCGAAGAAGCCTTTATATCTATTGCATCTATTCCTCAGTATTTTGAAGATCAGGCAATGAATGATTTGTATGTTTTGCGCCGTATTCTTGAAAGCACAGACGGTTCTTATACAGACATTGAAAATGCTGAATTTACTTTTGATGTAAAGAATTTCCGAATCAGAGTAATAACACATGTATCTCAGCCGGAAGACAAACAGGTTGTTTATGTTGTAAAACAGATAACAACAAACCCTTCAAAAAAAGTAAACAGCTATCTTGCACTTTCTGCATATGAAGACAGCTATCTTGCAAAGAGCAGTTATTACACTAAATTGTTGAAATCTTTTAAAGACTAAACGAAGTTCTTGAAAGCGGAGAGCCTATCCACTGGCCTTCGCTTCCAAGGTAATCCTTTTTCTGACCTTCAATCAAAAACTGAACAGAATTAACTGTTGAAAAAGTTGTGGCAGTATATACAATCTGCATTAACTGTGCAGTATAACCTTCTACACCGTTCGTATTAAATTCAAAAGAATCATTAAAATCAAGATAAGCAACTCCGTCTGAAACTCGGGCTCCAAGCAGCTTTGTTCCTGTTGGAATGAGCGAAATACATTCGCGTTCTTCTGATTTTGTTGTGTCCGGGCCTGCAATTACTGCTTTAATTGCTGTTGTAAGTGGAGAATCATTTTTTGCAACCTTGCGTTTTACAATTTTGCGGTTGATTGAGCCGTCTGCATCAATTTCTACAAAGCAAAGCTGAAGTTCTGTATATGCATTTTGAACAGGTTTCTTTTCTTCGGCTGTTTTTTTAGTTTCGGCAGGCTGCTGTTCCTGTTTTTGTTCAGTTTTTTCCTGTGTGGCTGCCGGTTCCTGTGGTTTTGTGGCAGGAGTCTGTGGTTCAACCTTTATAACAACTTCATCAGATTCCGGTGCAAGAGGAATTTTTACAGTTTCCTTTTCGCTTGGAGTGTGATTTTCCACAAATTCAGGTGTAGAACCGAATACGCGTTCAAAAAATCTGGTTTCCTTAAGATTTGTAAGGATTGAATCCTTTTTTACAAGGAAAAAAATGAAAATAATGAGAATTGCTAAAATTATGCAGGCTAATGTAAGGCCTGTTTTTTTCTTTGAACTTTTATCTGCCATATTTTGATTATCGGCAAAGTTTTAAAGGGGTTAAGTCATATGCGTCGCTGCCATGCTTTTTTCCGGCTAAGGCGTGGGCTTCGCAGGCAGAAATAGCGGCATCTTTTGCATTGTAGCCCTGTGCAAGCAACGAGGCAATCATACCGGCAAGGGCGTCTCCGCTACCGCCTTTTGCAAGACTTGGACTTCCGTCGTTTATAATGTAGATTTGTCCACCGCTGACAATAAAGGTATTTGCGCTTTTTATTACAAGAGTTGCATTTGGAAAGAGGCTGTTTATTTTTTGTCCCAAAAGGATTTTAATTTGAGGGTCTTCTGTAAGGGTTTCTACAGAAATCTGGGCCATTTGTTTTGGGAAAATCTTAAGACTTTTGCAAAAACGGTAAAATTCTAAAATGTGAGGGGTTAAAACTATGCGGGCGTTTGCTTTTGCCTGGATTTTTTGCAAAAAGTTGATAAAGTTTTCATTCCCAAAGACTCCGGCATCAAAAACAACGGCCGGATTTTTGTTAGCAGAAGATTTAATCCAGGTGGAAATCTGTTCTAATGCACCGGTAAGGCTCTTTTCCAGACCAGGGCCACAGACAATACAGCTGGTTTTTGCCGGAATTACAGGACTTATCATAAGTTCCGGAGAAATTTTAAACTGCTTAAGGTTGGAATGTTCAAGTTCTATAAGACTTGTAAGTCCGCTTCCAAAATTCATTGCTGCTGTGGCGCTGATTATTGCAGCTCCGGATTTTTCTCCTGCAAAGACTGCTGTATGACCGTAGGTTCCTTTGTGTGCGGCTTTATTTGTGCGCAGTGGCAGCTTAAGGTCTTGTGGCTCAACAAGATGGATATGTGGTGCTGCAGGCATAACGTTTTCAAAAAGAGAACGTTCTAAACCAAGGTTAGCAACAATTATATTACCAGACATGGCTTTGGCCTTGTCGCTATAAAGGGCAAGCTTTTGTTCTCCCATTGTAAGGGTGTAGCTGGCATTAAAAGCAAGCCCGGAAGAAATATCGCAGGCAATTCTAAGAGCCTGGGCTTTGTTTGCAGCTTCTAAAATTTTAAGAACCTGTGGAGCAAGCTGACCTTTAAAACCTGTTCCATAAAGGCAGTCTACAATGATAAGTCCACAAGGCTGTGGTTTTTCGTATTCGTTTAAAAGTTCCAGAAGGGCTTTTTTTGTAATAAAAGAAATGCCCATTTTCTTGCACATTGTGTATTGGGCTTTGGCTTCTGTTGCCACCGGGGCTTCAAGAGTAAAAATCAAGGGCTCGAGTTCGCCCTTAATCAGTCTTGCAAGAGCATAACCGTCGCCGCCATTGTTGCCTTTACCGCAAAGAATAAGGCATTTGGTCTGGCCGGCAGATTTTTTTTCAAGTATAAGATTTTTTAAGGCAAGTGCGGCATTTTCCATCATTATAAAATCAGGAAAGCCGAACTTTTGTTTTGCGAGTGCTTCTAATTGCGAAGGATTGTCAAAGACTTTCTGCATTATTCCTTAAGAGTCTTTCCAAAATGAATCAAATAATCTGTAAATGAAACGTAGCTCAAAATAAGTGAAAGAACAAAAAGGCAGATTGCTATGATTCTAAGTGTTCCAAAGCATTCTGGTACGCAATCAAGGCGAACGAGTGTTTCAAGGAACAATGCATAAAAACCAGAAACTACATAAGAAACAGTTTTGATTTTTCCACCCTTACGAGCTGCAATTGCAATGCCTTTTTTAGCTGCAACCATGCGCAGGAAGGTCTGTCCCATTTCGCGGTACATAATCAGAATAAAAACAAGAACAGGAGTATAACCTCCAAGGTTGCCTGTAGTGAACATAAGACTTGCAAATGTTGTCATATGAAGAATTACATCGGCAAAAGGATCAAAAATCTTTCCAAAATCGCTTACTTCATTGTGCTTGCGTGCATAGTGACCGTCCAAAAAGTCGGTAAATTCGGCAAAACACAAAAGCGGAATAGCAACTAAAAGCGAAAGTTTTGTAAAAGCCCCTGTCCAGATTGGAATAAAATATAATATAAAAAATATAGGCGCAAAAAGAATGCGTGTGAGTGTAAATCCATTTGAAGTTTTCATAGGTTAATTATCGCTAATCGGTAGATAAAAGTCAACCGAGTTACTGAAACTGCTTAAAGTCATGCACAATGCTTACAGCAGACTTTGTTGGATATTCAGGCAGTTCTTTGCGTACAATTTCGAGTGCCTGTTCTACAAGACCCGGTGCATCTGTAACTCCATACAAAACAAAGGTTCCGTCTTCTATGGCAGCATGCAGGAAATCTATGCCAATCTTAAAGTCAAAAATCAGTTTATTTACTACAGTCTGTGCTTTGAGCATTTCTTCTACGAGCTTTGTACCCTCTGCTTCTTTAGATGGTGTGATATGGGCACGGGTAAAGTCTGCAATGATATTTGCGCAGTCGTTTATTGAAACAGCGCCTGTATTTAAAAACATATGGAAATTTGTAGGGTCGTCAACGTCTATGTTGTAAAAGTTTTTGTGGAAACCGGTGCGGTTGGCGTCGCTTTCCTGTATGTGCTGGCGGGCCTGCTTTTCGTTCCAGTCAAATTCTTCCATAAGGCGTGAAATTCTGACCTTTTCGCTTGCAATAAGGCGTACAGAAACGTGATTTGGAACAGAAGCAAACAGGGCAAAGGCGCCTCGTCCTATAAAAACAACGTTTCCTTTAGCAGCGGCTTCGAGCATGGCATATTGCGAAAGATTCTGGTAGGCATCGCGGTCTTTTGCCATAGAAGCAAAGAAACCAGGCTTTCGTTCGTCGTATTTTGGAAGCTTTGAAGCAGGGAATCCAAGTGCAAGGATTCTTTCTTCAATTTGTTTACGTGTAATAAAGTTGTAGCCCATTTTAGAAGCTAATTCCTGAGCAACTTCGTCTCCTTTTGCTGCTACCTGACGTGCGAGTGTGATAATTGCCATAAATGCCTCCTGTGTATTATGATAAGTCTAGAAGGTGCATATGTCAAACTATTTTACAGACGATGATGAAAAACTCAAATGGGCCAGCGGTGAAAAGAAGCTGCTCTTAAAAACTGCGGTTTTTGATGTTACAAGCAGTACAAATACATATAAAAACGGTGAACAAACAGTGCAGGGCGACTATATTGTGCTTGATGCCCCAGACTGGGTTATTGTTATCCCCGAAATTGAAGATAAAACTTCCGGCCAGAAAGAATTTTTTATGGTAAAACAGTGGAGGCATGGTTCAAAATGCCTTAGCGTAGAGTTTCCTGGAGGTGTAATTGATAAGGGAGAGGCTCCTGAAGAAGCTGCCCGCCGTGAATTGCTTGAGGAAACAGGCTGCCGTGCAGGAAAACTTACAAAACTGGGCCAGGTAAACCCGAATCCGGCTCTTTTTTCGAACCATGTGCATTTTTTCTTAGCTCAAGACCTTGAATGCACCAACACTCAGGATCTTGATAATGATGAATTTGTGAATGTGATTAGAGTTCCGGTGAATCAGATAATAGAGGATATGGGAACAGAACAATTCCCACATGCACTTATGTCGAGTGCGATGATGTTCTATTTAAAAAAAAAGATCCCCGGATCAAGTCCGGGGATGACATGTCATTGCGAGCCCTAAGGGCGAAGCAATCCATTATTTACCGTAAGTATCGTATTCCTTCTTAGGATCGTATGTACCTGTTCGGTATTCACCTGTAAGACTTGGAATAGTCATCTTCATACCTGGAAGAATAAGGTTTGGATCTTCAGGTTTAGGCATCTTTGATTTGTTTGCCTGATACAGGTTTTCCCAGAGAAGAGGGTTGTTGTAAACATAAGGGCGACCAGAAATATTCCAGTAGCAGTCTTTTGTTTCTGCCCATGGGCGAACAATATATTCAGCAGGAAGAGGTGTTACTTCTGTAACTCCTTCAAGAGCTGCAAGTGAAAGCTTTGCATATTCATTTGCGCGGCCCCATTCTTCTGCTTCAAAAGAAGTTTCTGCATTTGCAAGATTTTCCTTTGCTGCTGTATAAGCCATAGGATAGATGTTTGGAGCATCAATCTTTTCGGCCCAGGCAATCTTATTTTTTGCAAGCTTAATATTGTCTTCTGCTTCACCCATAGCAAGCATTCTTGCTACAAAAGCTTTAGAAAGCTCTGCGTTTTTCTGTGCTTCTTCTGAATATTTGATTGCATCATCATATTCACCGGCATCCATAGCTTTTTCAGCTTTTTTTGTATATTCGTCGGCAAGCTTCTGATAAGTGTTATTCTTATAGCTGACAGCAAAAACCGAAGCAGTCATTAAAACTGCAACAAAAATCAATACTAACTTTTTCATTTTGCATCACCTCCAACCTGGAGTTCTTCGTCAAGATAAACTTCGGCATCTTCAGGATCGGCATAGTTGTCTTCTTCAAGAAGAACAGCGTCTTCATCTTCAATTCCGTCAACATCGCCTGTAAGAGGTGCTTCAAGGTCAGCTTCTTCTGCAATTGCAGCACTGGCTTCTACACTCTTTTTAGCAGCTTCAATTGCGGCAAGAGCAGCAGCGCGTTTTTCAGAAATTGTTTCGTAAAGCTCTGTGAAAATATCGTAAGCTTCGTCGTAAGACTTGGTTGCAGATTCATATCCGTTCATTGAGTAACTTGCGTCACCATTCTTGAACAATTCAACTGCGCGATTATATTCGCGTTTTTCAGAAACACCTGCTTTTACAGAGTCTGCATCTTTTTTTGCTTCAAGAGCATCTGCACGAGCATCTTTTGCAATATCTTTGTAAAGTGCTACAAGTACTGTCTTAAAGCTTGCGTATGCACCAGTTCCCTTTGCAAGAAGGTCATCTGCACTTGCATTTGGATCATCAAAAAGTGTTTCAAAATCATCAAGTTCGCTGCAGCCTTTGTCATATGCGGCCTGTGCAAGAGGTGGAAGTTCATAATCATCGATTGTTTCTTTTGCATCAAGTGCGTTTACGTATGCGGCCAGAGCCTGATATCGTTTTGCAAGATCATTGCATTCAGCTGTAACATCTTCGCCATTTGCTGCACGTGCCTTGAGATCGTTATATTTTTCTTCAAGGGTATCAAAATAGTCTGGAGCATATTCTTCGGCATCAGAATCGATTGCAGCCTGTCTTGAAGAATTCATATTTGCCAGAGCAAGTTCAAGACCTGCCTGATTTACTGTTTCTTCTACAGCCTGTTCTGGAGTAGTCTCTTCTACAGTTTCTTCAACAGCCGGTGGTTCCGGATTCGCAGTATCTTCTGGTTTCTTTTTAGAACCGCAGGAAATAAGCGAAAGGATTAAGAAAACCGAAAGAGCCCAAAAAGCTAATTTTTTCATAATAATCCTCACATTTTAAAGATTAGTTATATTTTAACCTATAAAATACATTCTTACAACTTTATTATCGGTATTTTAGGTCAAATTCGGTAAAAAAAACTCGTTATATAGAAAATATGTGGTAAAATATGTTTAAACGGAGGTTTTTATGGCAGATGATTTTTCATTTTCTATTGAACAAAGTTTAGGTCTGGTTGCCGAAGGAAAAGGCGGCTGGAATCTTGAGTTGAATCTTGTTTCCTGGGGTGGTCGTCCTGCAAAATATGATTTACGCAGCTGGTCACCAGATCATCAGAAAATGGGAAAGGGTTTGACACTTACAAAAGAAGAACTTTTGGCATTAAAGGATTTATTGAATAAAGTGGAGCTTTAATATTCCGCAGTTGCCAGGGTTGCGCCTTTTTTTACAATAATTTCAAAAAGCATTTTTTGCAAAAGAACATCTTCCATCATTGTTCCGCCTGAGCGAATCTGCATATCTGTAGAAGCAAGAATTGCGAGTATTGCTGTTGCTTGTCCTATTGTCCAGATTTTGGCTGCCTTGCGGTACTGGTTTTGCATCAAATTACTTACAAATCCGTTTGATTTTAGAGTTGATTCATCTGCTCCGTAGCCGCCGTTACTTTCTGTCTGCAGTTTGTGCCATAAAACAAGCTTCCTGAAGCATGACGAAAGTCCCGCAATTATTGAAACAGAAGAATTATCTTTTGAAAGCCTTATTCCCTGAAGAACTTCAAGTGAATCAGAAAAGCGTTTCTCTGCCGAATCAGAATCTGTTACCATCTGTTTAAAAAGTGTAAAGGCATTTTCTTCGCGGTTATGAGTTAAGAAAGAATCTATATCTTCTGGGGTAACAGTTTTTCCCTTTTCAAGAACAAGGAAAAAGCGTGAACATTCATTCTTAAGTGCCAGCGTGTTGTTGTCTACCATGTCTAAAATCATCTGGGCTGCGTCTGGTTCAAGGCTGTAACCGTTTTTGCGGAAATAATCTGTGAGCCATGGTACCTTCTGATTATCAAACATTTCCCAGAATTTCTTTTTGTTTGAAGGCGGAATAAGTTTGTCCAGCTTAGAATCTACAGAAATTTCATCGGAAACAAAAATCAGGGCAGAGCTTTCTTCGCCGGAATCCTGTACACTTTTGATCCAGTTTTCTACAACAGCAATATCTTCCTTTTTTTTGAGCAGTTCGGCGTTTTTGCAGATTACACAGGTGGCGCTTGAAAACAAGTTTCCGTTGTCTAAAACAGAAAGCACCTGAGCAATTGAAGTTTCGTTGAGATAATAAATATGTTGTTCACTTTCGCCGAATTTTTTTTCGAGTGTTTTGATTACTGCATCTACGGCTTCATCTCTCTGACCAAATTCGGGGCCGTTATATAAATAAACCGGTGGTGTCATTATCTTGTCTTACTGCTCCAGTGCTGTTTAGTAAGTTCTTACGATATTTGAAAGAATGCCAACAATTCGAAGATCATCGCAATAAATAGGCTGGAAATTCGGATTTTCTGGCTGAAGTCTGATTCTTCCTGCTTCTTTGTAATAGCGTTTAAGTGTAATTGCATCATCAATTACAGCTACAATAATCTGGCCGTCTACTGCAGTGCTTGCCTGTTCTATAACTGCAAGGTCGCCTTCAAGAATACCGGCGTTTATCATGCTTTGTCCGCGAACTCTGAGAGCAAAGTAGCTTTTTCCGGGGCGAACAAAAGGTTCTGTAAGGTTTAAATATCCGTCAAGATTTTCTTCGCATAAAAGGGGTTTGCCTGCAGCAACTGTGCCAAGTAAAGGAATGCGACCAACGAAAGGTGCCGACACACCAGAATCAGAAAGAACCTTTATAGAACGTGCTCTTTTTTGTGATTGAGATAAGAAGCCTTTTTTCTGAAGTGCAAGAATATGATCCTGAACTGCACGAATTGATATACAAAAATGGTCACTTATTTCTCTGACTGTTGGAGGATAACTGTTTGCTTCTGAAAATGAAGATATAAATGTAAGGACTTCTTTTTGTCTGTCTGTTATACCTTTCATTATTCCTCCTCGAATTTTGATTCAAAAAGAGCTTCAATTGTTGCAGCAGCTTCTGATTCATCGGGGCCTTCTACTGTCATTGTCATTTGAGTATTGTAACCGGCACCCATAGCAATTACACCCATAATAGATTTAGCATTTACAGAAGTATCATCTCGTGTAAGTGTAATTTCGGCTTCAAACTTGTTTGCTGTCTGTGCGATGATTGCAGCTGGGCGAGCATGAATACCTGCACGATTCTGAACAGTAAGAATTTTTTCAATCATAATGTTTTCCCCGGCATTTCTGCCTATTTATATTTTAGTATGAATTATCGTGACCATAATATGCAGTCTTTGCATCTCCGGTTTCAATCCATTTAAGTACATTTTCATTAAAGTCTTTTGCTGCGTTATAACCCATGTCCTTAAGACGTTCGTTCATGGCAGCGGCTTCTATAATAATTGGAAGGTTTCGTCCAGGGCGAACAGGAATTTCAATTACAGGAATCTTAACACCAAGAAGCTCCTGATAGGCCTGCTCTGTTCCAAGACGGTCGTAGGCCTTGCTGGAATCCCAGTCTTCAAGCTGAACAATAAGCTGAACTTCTTTCTGGTTTCGGATTGCACCAACACCATAAAGCTGTGAAATATTTATAATACCAAGCCCGCGGATTTCCATGTGGTGGCTGATCGTTGTATTTGCACCACGACCAAGAATAGTGTTTCCGTTTACACAGCGGATTTCGATAATATCATCTGCTACAAGACGATGACCTCGTTCTACAAGTTCAAGGGCTGTTTCACTTTTACCAACACCAGAGTGTCCCGAAAGAAGAATACCAATACCGTATACTTCGACTAAAACTCCGTGGAAGGTTTTGTGAGGAGCAAATATATTTGAAAAAACACGTGTAAGACGGGTTGTGAATTCTGTCGAAGCAAGATCTGTCTGCAAAACAGGGCAGCAGTATTCTTCGGCAAGAGCACGGAATTCTTCTGTTGGTTCGCTGTTATAAGTAAAAATACAGCATGGAATTCCAGGACTAAAAAACTGCTTTAAGGTTTCGGTATTTTTTTCTTTGTGAAGTTTGTAAAGATAGGCTGTTTCACCGCGACCAAAAAGCTGAACACGGTCACCGGCGAAATTTTCAAAAAAGCCCGAAAGTGCAAGACCCGGGCGGTTAATTTCTGGAATTGTTATGGCACGAGGAAGGCCACGACGTCCAGCAATACATTTTAATTGCAAGGCATCGTGCCCCGAAAGCTCCAGGTCGAGCAAATCCAAAACAGTGAATTTTTTATCTGCCATACGGGTATACTATACAAATAATAGGAGATAAATTCAACTATTTCTCTTGTTTCTTTTCCTTTTCTTTGTTTATCTTCTGATCCAGCATGTCCATGTTTTTGTTCAGGGCGGCGCCGAAATCAAAGTCTTCGTTAGAAACGTGAGCTTGTGAACCCCAACGGAAATTTACAGTTGTTTCTACTGAGTAGGCCTTGTCGTGTTTAATACGCATTGTAAGGTTGATGATAAGGTCTTCTGCATAAGCAATTCTTTTAAGTTTTGAATCTATCATGTCAGACTGCTTCTGTTCCAATGTAAATCCAACTGCATTTATTGATTTTTCCATATATTTCTCCTTGCGGGCTGTGCGCCCCGTGTTATTTTGTAACTCTCTCTATATAAAGATAACACGGGAATGGCGAAAAAACAAATGAAAAAATACTATTCAACGACAAATGAAAATTTTCCGTAAGGAAGTCTCTTAAAATAAACATCTGTTGAAGTGTTATAGCTATATACAGAAAGTGTAATTCCTTGAGATGAAGACATATCGGCCTTTACAACAAGATAATAATTTCCAGATTCTGTGATTTCCCATTTTGTTGTAACTCTAAACAAAAGAGATTCTGTCGTTGTTGGTGCTACAGTTTCTCCTCGTAAATTCAGATTTTCAACAAGATTAAAATTTTCATCATATAAAAGAACTGTTGGAATCATAACAGATTTATTTTTTTCACTCATAGACATAAGCCCGGCCGGAATAGATTTTAGTGTAAAACTGTAAACATTGTTTTCTTCTAATGAAAGCTTATATACCGAAACAGGGATAGAACCATTGCTTGAAAAATCTTCTACATGAACTGATTTAGCTGTGAATTCATCTTTAACAGTTTTTCCGGTAGGAATGGTCTGAACAGCATTTGCCCGTATTACTTCCTTTTCATCCGAATAAATCACACCTTTTACTTTAGTTACATTATTTGAAGCACAAGATATAAAGCTAAAAGCAATAGCTAAACAAAACAGAATTTTTTTCATTTTTAAACTCCTTAATATATATATAATATCATACCCCCCCCCACTCAACATCTGTCAAGGGTTTTTACTGTTTGTAGGAATTATCCAGTCCAAGTTGGTTACGGTATTTGTTTACAGTACGGCGGGAAATATTTATGCCCTGTTCGTTTAAAAGCTTTGTGATTTTTTCATCTGAAAGCGGGGTAGAAGAATTGGCAAGAAGTTCCGATATTCGAACTTTTATTGCTTCAGAAGAGGTAGTGGTCCCTGAGCCTGTCGAAGGGCCGCTCACAAAGAAATAGCTTGCCGGGAAAAGTTGACCCATAACATCAATTCTGCGGTTTGTTTTTTTAGCGGTCATTCTTGAAACTGTTGATTCGTGAACGTCTATTGATGCTGCAATCTGGCGGCGTGTGAGCGGCTTAAGGTTGCCCGGGCCTTTTATGAAAAAATCCTTCTGCTTGCTTACAATTGCACAGCCAAGAAGAATTACAGAAGTCTGGCGATATTTTAGAAGGTGTAAGAATTCTTTTGCTTTTTGAACAGATTTTGAATCAAAGGAAAAATCCGGTGCAATTTGTACTTCCGGGAGTTCGCCGTTTGCATATTTAATTTGAAAATGAAAATCGCTGCCACCTGTAACAATTCCGTTTTCAAAATCATCAGCAGGAATTGAACCCGATTTTTTTTCTACAGAAAGAAGGATGTCTGGCTGCAAAAAATCAGTTTGGGTGGTGTCAGAAATATATTCGCCTGCCGGCCGCGGATTTAATGAAGTAATATATTTAATTGCAGAGTCTGCGTTTTCTTCGGAAAGTTCAATTTCATCAAGAGCAATCTTTGGTGCAAACTTTTTGGAATGCCATTCTTTAAGATAATCCTTTAGTTTTTTAACAACACGATCAGCCTGCGGAGGGTTCAGCAATTCCAGATGTCCGTCAAGAATAAAAAGCGCGAGCGGTGGTGCGTCTCCTGAAATTTTGGCCTGCACAAAAAGGCTTTCTTCAAGAGTCTGACAGCACGTTCCTATTGGGTCCATGCGCTGAATGCGTTCAATACAGCGGGTAAGCATTTGCTTTGTTTGAAGAGGGCGTGAACGGTCTAAAAGTGTTTCCGGGGCAAGCATGGAACCGTAACAGCCGTTTGCATCAAGATTATAAATAAGCTTCTGTGATAATTCAAATTCATCCGGGGGAAGCTTTATAAGATTCAGCTGATCCATAAGATGCTGCTGCAAAGTTTCGCCGCGATTTTCCATTGCTTCAAGAGCCTGCTGATTTGCATCTGAAGCAGCACTACTACCGGCAGAAGAGGTCGAAGAATATTTTTCATTTGCAGAGCTTCGTCGTGGATCAGAAATAATTTGAAGGGCCGGATTTTCTGCAGCAGTTTTATATATTTCTTCACGCAGATCACGATTAGACATGGCAAGAAAATTCACCGCCTGAATCTGAACCTGAGACATTTTTTGAATTTGTTTTTGTGCCTGCCTTTGTGACTGAATCATTCTTTTTCCTTAAAGCCAAAGCTGCTTGCCTGAATGCGGCGATTTTTATAATTCAGAAGGCTTTTTCCGTTCAAACAAATTTCTGCAGAACCGCCTCCGTCAAATTCCAGAGCATCGGTGCAGCCCAGCGCCAGGAATATTTCTCCGCACTGCTGGTAAGTAAGCCCTGTGCTTTTAGAAGAGTTTTCTCCTTCTACAACTAAAAGATATAAAATTTTTCCGTCTTGTGAAATTCCAGCCCCGCTTCGTGAGTTATAAGTTTCGGCAAATGAATATTGAACCTGCCCGTTTTGTAAAACTGTAAAAAATCCTCCAAACGAAAAGCTTGCACCATCCGGCAGATTTTCTTCCTGATTTTTTATAATCTGAGCATGCCTGTCATTGAAAAATACAATTGAAGAATATCTTGAATTTGCTTTAGAAAAAAGATTTCCGTTTACAAAATGCATGCCAATAATTTTCTTTTTAAAAAATCTTCCTTCGAACGGCGAAACGTTTATGGCTGCAATACAGTTATTTTTTTTGGCGAATGTAGTTGTAGTCATTCCTTTAAAAGTTCCGGCGGCAGATTGTTTTGTAGCGTCATCAGGATAGCAGACAAGCTGGAGGTTATCATTTGTCAAATCAATTTTTACTGCATGATAAACAAGAGGGATTGCAGGATTTTCAAAATCAAAACGTTCAATTCCTGGTGCAACAGGCTCCCATAAAAATTCCTGCGGGATAAAATCGGAATATGCAATATTTTGAGGTGCTTCAGTTTTTTTTGTACTTACACAGCCTGCAAGAATAGTCAAAGAGAAAAGTATTAAAAAAAGTGAATATAAGAGCTTTCGCTGAATGTTCATATAGTAAAAATCATTATATCACACAACGGTATCTTATAGCAAAAAAACTTCCTTAACTGTATACTCAACAATATGAAAAAGCTTGAAGATTTTGGAATGAAAGTACCGGAGATTTTGCTTCCGGCTAATGTTGATTTGTCTAAGTGGTCTGTAATTGCATGCGACCAGTATACTCAGGATCTGGATTATTGGAAAAAGGCAGAAGCTGCTGCAGGTGGTTCGCCTTCGACCTTGAATCTGATTTTGCCTGAGGTTTATTTGAACTCGCCGGATAAGGCAGAACGAATCCAGAAAATCAGAAAAACAATGAAAGAATATCTTGGGGGCGGCGTCTTTGCAGCTCCTTTCAAGGGTTTTATTTACATAGAACGAAAAACCGCTTTTGGCCGAATGAGAAAAGGTCTTGTTGCTCAGATTGATTTGGAAACTTATGAATGGAAACCTTTCAGTAAGGCAAATATCCGCGCTACCGAAGCTACAATTGTAGACCGCATTCCTCCACGCAAGGAAATCCGTAAGGGTGCTCCGCTTGAACTTCCTCATATCATGCTGCTTGTGAATGACAAGGATGATTTACTGGTTGGCGGAGCTCAGCGTATTACTGCTGGAGCCGGACGCGAGCCTTTGTACAAGGGCGACCTTATGTGTAACGGCGGTTCAATTACAGGCTGGGGACTTTCTTCCGAAGCAGACATTGGTGTAATAACCGAAGCGCTCAATAAAATTGCAGACGCAAATACTGCTGATGACGGTTCAACCTTCCTTTTTGCGGTAGGCGACGGAAACCATTCTCTTGCAACTGCCAAGGCTGTCTGGGATGAATACAAGGCAGAACTTATTGCTGGAGGTGCAGGAGAGGCCGAGCTTGCAGAAAATCCTGTTCGCTTTGCGCTTATTGAAGTTGTAAATATTTATGATAAAGGTTTGACTTTTGAACCTATTCACCGTGTTATTTTTAATATTGATGCGGGTGCGCTCATTAAGGCTTTGGCTGATGCTTTTGGTGGAACTATCAGCGAAGTTGCAGGACAGGCTGAACTTGAATCTACCGTTCGTGCTTCCAGCGCAGATTTTGGTTTTGATTATGTTGATGAGGGTGGAGCACAGAAGTTTGTGTTGCTGCGTACACCGATAAAGGAACTTGCTGTTTCCAGACTTCAGCCGGAGATTGATAAGTTTTTGAAGGAAGTTGGAACTGGTGCCGGTGCCGCTCCGGAAATTGACTACATCCACGGAACAGAAGAAGTTCTTGGTCTTGGTAAAAAGCCTGGCGCCGTAGGAATCCTTCTGCCGCCGATTGCAAAAGATTCGTTCTTCGAAACAATCAACGGCCGTGGCCCTCTCCCAAGAAAATCCTTTTCAATGGGCGAAGCCGACGAAAAAAGATTTTATCTGGAATGCCGCCGCTTGTTCTAGTAGCCGAGTTTTCTGTTTACAAGATATTTAAGCTGAGCTCCTTCCGTAAAGTTTTTAAGATCCTCCAGAAACATTGAAACATTTTTGTTTCTTGTATGTGCAAGCGTCATGTTTCCTGCAACATGCGGAGTGATTATAAGATTCTTTGTTTTCCATAGCCGATTGTTCGGTGGAAGAGGCTCTGTCTGAAAAACATCAAGAGCAGCTCCTCCAAGATGACCGCTATCCAGTGCGTCTGCAAGAGCGTCTTCATCAATGGCAGAACCACGGCCTACGTTTACGATGTATGCCCCCTGCGGAAGAAGAGCAATTCGTTCCCGTGAAAGAATCCCGCGTGTTTCCGAAGTAGCCGGTAAACTCATGGCAAGAAGATCTGTTTGTGGCAGGATACTGTCAAGTTCACTTACAGGTAAAACTTTATCATAAACAGTGGCGCTGCTTTTTCCACTGCGGCAAACTCCTGTAATTTCTGCCGGTTCAAAGGCACGTGCGCGGTTTGCAAATGTAGTTCCAATGTCGCCTGTTCCAAGAACAGTAATCCTGCAATCTTTAAGAGAACTCTGTGTGCGGGGTTTGAGCCACTGTCCATTTCTGGTTTCTTCAAAAAACTCATTAAGGCGGCGCATCATCACAAGCGAAACAGCAATCATGTGTTCAGCAATAGAAACTCCGTAAGCTCCGGCAGCATTTGTCAGAAGACATTCTTCGTTTGCAAAATAGCCGGGAGTCATAAGAGAATCGACTCCTGCCCATGGCACACAAAGCCATTTAAGTTTTTTGCTTGATTTGACTATAGAAGGGGCAAAGCCATAAATGATGTCGGCGTCAAAATTCGATTGAGGGATTTCTGCTTCTGCGTTGTAAAAAAATACTTCGTGTCCAAGAGTCTCTGCAGTTGATTTAATCTGGTCCAGATGCTTTTGTTCAAGCATGTTATTAATAACTATAATTTTCATTATAATTTTCCTTCGGCAAGCTCCCGTCTTGAATTAATATTAAGCTTTTCAAAAATTGTTGCAAGATGTCGTTTAACTGTTGCAACCGAAATAAAAAGCTGGTCTGCAATCTGAGTGTTGGTCCAGCCCTTTGCAGCAAGGCGGGCAACTTCAAGCTCGCGGCGGGAAAGAAGAGTTGCAGCCTGAGAGAGTGGGGCAGGGGAATCGGTTGGCGTATTGGCGGGCTCGATCCTTTTCTCAAACGGCATTAAAATCAGCCTGATTAAAATTCCAAAAAACAAAGGGCGCAGGTTCACAAAAATCTTAATCAAAAATTCTGTGAAGGCGACTTCTTCTTTGGGAAGCTCCATGTGTTCAAAGCTGCTGACTAAAACTAAAAGCTTTATGACAGTTACAAGTGAGCCCGCAACAAGAGCACTGGAGGCAGCCTTTTCGAGAAGCTTTGTTTTATCCTGTGCGGAAAACTTCATCAAAAATATGACGAGTAGTCCCGCACAAAAAAGAATCAAATCAAAAAGCATTACTCTTCAACCAACTCTCCAATCCTTGCCTCAACAACCATCAGCACTGTACAAATTATTATAGCATAAAAAGCAGGAATCATTGCCACAAACATATTTATTCCGAGGGCAGAGCGGTCAGCCAGATTATACAGAATACCTGTAAAACCAATAACGCTGCCGCGAATACCGGTCATTATCATTATCTGACGGAAGCTGCTGAAAGCATTTTCATAAAGATTTTTCTGGCTCACGCTGATTTTTGATTTCTTGAATACAGCACCAAAAGCTTGGAAAAAGTTTTTAAAGTTCCCGGAAATAGCAAGCAGGATAAATGTTACAAGGAATATGTAGAGGAAAGAAGGAAGGTCTATAAATATAAGCAGCCTGATTGGAACATCCTGCTGTTGATTTGAAATATGAAAGAGGATGATTGCAATTGTCATGGCAATTATAACAGCAAGGGCAATGATAATCTGGATGATTGTTTTGACAAGGGCTTTTACGGGGCGAGTAGTTTTGTTTGTTTTGTCCACAGGAGCTTCTTCCATAACACTGATAATCTTTGTTCTAAGTTTTGCCTTGAGCGCAGTAAAAATACTGATTAAAAAAGTTAAGTAAAGAAGGGAGCCAAGAATTGTTGCAAGGTTTGGCCCAAGTGAAGTTCTATAATCAATATTAAGATAGAAAAAGATTCCGCCTATAAGAATAAAAAAGAGACAGATGTAAAAAACAGCCTTGTTCGCAAAGTCCAGGGATTTTTCTGTCCTACGCAGTTGGGTCAGCTCAAGAGTCTGCAGTTTTGAAGGCTTTGCAAAAATCCTGCAGAAATCTTTTCCGCTGCCAGCAAGAAAAATCAGTCCCGCAAGAATTACAATAATGCCCGGGAGTTCATACCCGTTTACAAGTCCGCCAATTGTGCCGCCGCTAAGAATCATGCATGCACAATCCAGTCCAAATGCAAAAATCACCGAAAGAATTAAACTCAAAATCATAAAACACCTCCATAAGAAGTTCCTGCAGGAAACTTTACCTAAATTATCCGTCACCCTTCTGCAAAAAACAAGGGTGCAAAAGATGTATTTTTGGTGTATTTTTTTATAAATTTGCCAGCAGATGGGGAATTAATGTTTTGTCCAGAATTTCAAACGCAAAACATTTCTTCCCTAGGTCTTTGAGTGACGCACCTATGTGATACAAAATCTTGTTGTCAATTATCAAAAATCGGTCATGCATTTTGCTCGTGTGATTTACAGTAAGTGTTGGATATTGTGTATTAAATTGTTGAATGTCCTGTAAAGTCAAAGGTGTTTTTGGAGAAGTCCATATTGTGATTTTGATGTTTGGCTTCTTTTTGGAAAAGCGTTCAAGGATGCTCAGGTCAACGTAATTATCTATCAGGATAATTTCCTTTTGTGCCTGTGCGATGAATGATTCAAACTTTGCATAGGCGTCGAAGATTTGGCCCTGGAAGAAGATGCCTTGGGTGTCGTTTACATTGTATTTATCAATTAGAGAAAACAACTCTTTGACTTTTTCGTCTGTTTCCTTTTGATGAATATCAGAAGATAGAAGATGTTGTTTGATTGAATCTATTTCAGTAAATACTTTTGCATTTGAATTCAAAAAGTGACGCATTGCAACAAAAGCATTCATAATTTGAATACTCATTTGAATTGCAGTTTCACTTTTTAATACACCTGACAACATAGCTACCCCTTGTTCTGTGAAAGCATAGGGAAGGTATTTGATGTTCTGTCCACGGTTATCTTCATTTTTCAAGGTCGCAAATTGCGACCTTGAAATTTCATGACTTGACATCACAAATTGTGATTTCAAGATCACAAATTGTGATCTTGAAAATATATCGTTTGAATTAGATTTCTGTGACATCCATATCTCTGTTTCTTCTCGTGTGAGTTGAAACATAAAGTTTTCAGGGAAACGTTCAATGTTTCTTTTTACAGCCTGGTTTAGAATTCTTGTCTCCACCCCATACAGCTCCGCCAGATCCCTATCAATCATAACCTGCTGATTCCTGATTGTGAGAATACGAGACTCTATTCCTTTTGTTGCAATTTCACTTTCCATCTGCCTGTTCCCCTACAACTTCCTGAATCACTGCGATGATTGATTTGCCGAACTGTTCGACTTTGGCTTCGCCTATGCCGTAGATGCCAAAGAGGGATTGTTTGTCGGTTGGTTTTTTGGCGGCAAGGTCGTACAGGGTTTTGTCGCCAAAGATTACGTATGGAGGAACATTCATGTCGTCAGCTTTGCGGCGACGCCAGGCTTTTAAGTCTGTTACAATTTTATTTGCAACTGCGTCATCGGCTGCTGGCTTTTCGGCAGTTTTTCCGGTATCTGCTTTTTTGTGAACAATGAAGGCAGGTTTTTCTGCTCCTGGTTTTGGGAACATCATGCCGTTACCGGCTCCTTCAATATCCCGTGCGTCAGCTCCACCAGCCGAAGTAATTCTAAGCGGAAGCATAATTTTCTCGCGCGTAGACAAAACAGAGTAGCCGTCTTCTGTAATCTGAAGAATATTGTATTCACCGTATTTTGTAATAAGGCCCGCTGCAATACACAAATCAATAAGTGTAAACCAGTCTTCCTTGCAAAGCTCGCGGCCAATGCCCCAGGTAGAAATCATGTTGTGGCCGTTGTCTATAATCCTTTTCTGGCGCGAACCCAAAAGCACGTCAATTACATAAGTTGAACCAAAGCGTTCCTGTGTGCGGATTATACAGCACAAAAGCTTTTGTACCATGACTGTAACATCAATTTCGGGAATCTCGCCGCCGGCACAAATGTCGCAGCAGCAGTCACGATTTGATTTTTTAGGGTCGTAGGCTTCTCCAAAATATCCAAGCAGTATGCGACGTCTGCACGAAACCGCTGTTGCAAAATTAATCATGCCCTGAAGTCTTGCTTCTGCTTTGCGCGGGTCTGATGAACTTTCAAAAAAGAATCGAACTTTTGTTATGTCGCCTGCAGAATAAAGCAGCAGGGCAGTGGCAGGAAGTCCGTCTCGTCCGGCACGCCCGATTTCCTGATAGTATTCTTCCAGAGATTTTGGCAGGTCGTAGTTAATTACAAATCGGACATCAGGCTTGTTGATTCCCATTCCAAAAGCAATTGTTGCAACAACAATCAAAACCTTTCCCTTTACAAAATCATCCTGATTTTTTGCGCGAACATCGTCGTTGAGTCCTGCGTGATAATTGATTGCAGAAAAACCAAGATCAATGAGCGCCTGTGCAAGCTGGTCTACCGCACGCCTTGAATTACAATAAATAATTCCACTTTCGCCGTCGTAGTCTTTTATACACTGAACAATCTGATCGAGTGCATTCTTTTTAGGTGCAACCTGCAGGAATATATTTTCGCGGTTAAAGCTGGAAATAAAAATTTCCGGTTTTTTGAGCCGCAGATTTCTGATTATATCCTGGCGTACATTTTCTGTTGCAGTTGCGGTAAGTGCAATCATAACTGCATCTGGGAACAGCGCACGGAAGGCCCCAATTTCCATATAATCCGGCCTGAAGTCATGACCCCATTGTGAAACGCAGTGAGCCTCGTCAATCGTAATGCAGTTTACCTTGATTTCTGGTGATGCTAGCAGCGTACGGATTCTTTCTGTAGACAGGCCTTCCGGCGAAACGTAAATCATTTTTACCTGGCCCGCACGGATTTCGTTCATTGATTTTTTATAGTCGTCCCAGCTGAGAGAACTGTTCAAAAATACAGAATGAATGCCCGCAGTTTCCAGCGAAGAAACCTGGTCCTGCATGAGCGAAATGAGCGGAGAAACAATAACAGTTACCCCTTCGAAAATAAGCGCCGGAATCTGATAGCAGATTGATTTTCCGCCACCAGTCGGCATTATAGCAAGCGTGTCTTTACCGCTGAGTACACTTTGAATTATTTTTCTTTGATTCTGGCGGAAGGAATCGTAACCGAATACAGTTTTTAGTACCAGCTCTGGATCCGTACCTTCAAACGTGTGCACGTTGATTTTCACGTAATTATTATAACAAGCATCAAACACTTGAAAAACCCCCGTTTTTTTGTTATATTTTCCCTACTCACGCCGGAGTGGTGGAATGGTAGACACGACAGACTCAAAATCTGTTGCGAGCAATCGTGTAAGAGTTCAAGTCTCTTCTCCGGTATTTATGAACGCTTCCTGTATGGGAAGCGTTTTGCTTTTAACGGCGCCCGTCGCATGGGGCCGACTGAACTCCGCTCGGGGACGACTACTTGTATCGTCATTGCGAGCGTAGCGAAGCAATCCATTACAATTCTGGGCGCATGTTGGCGCAGAGCTTGTGGAATTCTGTGGCTTCTGCGATGTGTGTGGCGCAGATTTTTTCGCTGCCGGCTATGTCGGCTATGGTGCGGGCCACCTTTATGCAGCTGCTTATGGCTCGTGGAGAAAAACCGTAGCGGCTGATTGCTTTGTCCAGGACATCGCGGACATCTTTTTCCATGACGCAGTAATCAAGAATTTCCTGCGGGGAAAGTCTTGCATTTTTGGTTCCCTGCCGTTTGCGCTGAACCTTTACGGCTCTTGCAATTCCTTCGCGGATTTCTTCTGTAGTAAGAAGGTCCTTGCGCTGTTCAATTTCTTCCTGCGTTTCAGACTGATTTTCTACAAACACACGTAAATCAATGCGGTCGAGCAGGGGAGCAGAAAACTTTTTCCAGTACTGGTCAATCGATTTTCCGCTGCACAAACAAATCTTTGTTTTAGAACCATAGTTTCCGCACGGACACGGATTAGTTGCCATGAGCAGCTGGAACCTTGCCGGATACGTAGTGCTTCTGCCGGCCCTGCTCAAAGTAATGCTTTCGCTTTCCAAAGGTACGCGCAGCATCTGAAGAACACTCGACCTGAATTCAGCCGCTTCATCCAGAAACAAAACGCCGTTATGCGCCAAAGAAATTTCTCCAGGCCTGCAGTTCACACCGCCGCCACACATTCCTTCCACCGAAGCAGTTTGATGCGGAATCCTGAACGGTGGAATGCGAATCAAAGGATTGTTAGGTTTTATAAGCCCTGCGAGCGACCAGATTCTTGTAACAGACTGCGCCTCTTCCATAGTCAAAACAGGATTAATTGCCGGAAACTTTTGAATAGCCATAGTCTTTCCACAGCCCGGAGCTCCAACCGCAAGAAGATTATGCCCGCCGGCCGCAGCAATCTGTAAAGCACGAATCAGTTCCCGCTGCCCAAGAATTTCTGCATATTCATAACCCTCCTGCATCTGTGCAAAAAACACGCCGTCTTTTTCTTCGCAGCCTGAAGGAATATCTTTTGCCCCTCTTCCAATATTCCTGTTCATAAAAAAAGCCGGATCACTGAGCGCCCTAAAAGCATTTTCAAGAGTGTCTGCTCCATAAACCCGCACGCCCGGAACTTCCATAGCTTCATCTGCATTCGAAGCCGGAACAATACACTGCATAATCCCGCAAGACGCCGCAGTTGCAACAGCTGCATGCACGCCCTTTACAGCACGCACCTTACCCGAAAGTTCAAGCTCTCCCATTACAAGAATCGGATCAGGCAGAAAGTTCGCAGTATTAGAAAGCTCAGCACTTGCTCCAAGCACCCCAAGCGCGATTGGTAAATCAAATCCTGCACCTTCTTTTTTCAAATCAGCCGGTGAAAGACTGATAAGCACACGCTCCGGCGGAAAAGGGAATCCCGAATTTCTTATAGCTGCCTGCATACGTTCCCGCGCCTCTTTTACAGCTCCATCTGCCAGCCCAACCAGATCAATTGCCGGAATGCCCCTGCGCAAATCCACCTCGACCGTGACCAATGCCCCCTCATAACCAAAGGGAGAAAACGAATAGATTTTCATAGTACCTCGTCCATTTTTTTAGAGTTTTTTTTCCTATACTTAATATTGAAAAAAAAATGGACTTCTTACAAAAATTCCGAGAAATTCTTTAAAAAAAGTGAGAAATTTTAGAAAAAGTGATTATTTTACAGGATAATATCCTTTATTTTGTCCCAGACCTCATCTTCAATTTTGCGGCCACCGCATGTATGTCCAAGTTTTCTGTCTGCACGGATTTTTTCTCCGTGAAAATCGCTGCCTGCAGTAACAAAATATCCTATTTTCTGAGCAAGTTCTTCAAGCCTAAGGCATTCAGTAACGCGCGCACCAGGATGAAATGCCTCCAGCCCCATAACTCCACGCTCATAAAAGTTCTGAAGTGCATCAGGAAGCTTTCCCCACGAAAGATAAAGCGACATTGGATGGGCAATAACAGGCACCCCACCGCTTTCTTTAATGGCAACAATGGCTTCATCAAGATTTGAACCCACTCGAGCAACATACCAGGGCCTTCCTTTTGCTAAATATCTGTCAAAAGCCTGCTGTCTTGTTTTTACAACCTTTTTATTTACAAGTTCAGCTGCAAAATGAGGACGTCCAAGCACAGTATCCGGAAAATCGGCCTGCATTTCTTCTAAAGTTATATCAACTCCGGCTTCACGCATTTTTTCTATAATTTGAGCATTTCTTAGCTCGCGGTTTTTCACAAGATTATCAAGAATTTCAGTAAGGGAAGGCGAAATCTGTTTAAAACCAAGCCCCAGAAGGTGAAATTCGCCTGTAGGATAGCTTATATTCAGTTCAACACCCGGAACAAAAGTGATTCCATGCTTTTTTGCAGCTGCAGCGCCTTCTTCAAGACCGGCAACGGTATCGTGATCTGTAATTGCAATTGTGGTTATATTCTTTTCTGCTGCCTTTTCTATAATTTGAGCAGGTGTATATTGTCCGTCGGAAGCTGTTGTATGAACATGTAAATCAATCATACGATTATAATAGCATTTTTTTTTATGTTGTGATATAATGTAGAATAATCTGCAAATCAGGAGATTAAAAAAGATATGCCTAAAGCGATGCAATACACAAAAGGGTCCGTCATTTATTTTGAAGGCGATCATGATGACAGAGTTTTCATCATGCAGGCTGGTGCTGTCGTTCTTCAGAGTACAGATATTGAAACCGGTGCGCCTGTAATTGAACAAGTAAAAAGCGGTGAATTTTTTGGTGTAAAATCGGCATTCGGACACTTTGGGCGTGAAGAAACAGCTACAGCGCTTGTTCCTACTATTGCAGTTGCTTTAACAGTACAGGAGTTTGAAGTTCTTTTCAGCAATAACAAACAGCTGATTATGAAAATGCTCCGTGTATTCTCAAACCAGTTAAGACAGATTCACAAAAAGACAGAATCAATTTTAAATAATATCTCTGTAGATCAGCAGTCTGGTATGCTTTCTGTTGCACAGTGTTTTTATGATGATGAACAGTATCGTTCTGCAATGGATGTATATCTTAAATTCCTTACACGCTATCCACAGAATCCAAGAAAAGAAGAAATTGCAAAGAAATATGCTGATTGTAAAATGAGACATGAGCGCATGGCAGCACAGGGAAGACGAGGAATTCTTGATACCCCTGTAGAAACCGATGACGGTTCGCTCAAGATTTTCTCTCTTCCGGCATTTGAACGATTTGCAAAAGAGTATGAACCAGGTCAGGTTATTATTGCCGAATATGAACCGGGAGATTCGTTCTATCTTATTCAGAGCGGCCGCGTTCAGCTTGTAAAGAGTGTAAATGGAACTTTAAAAAATCTTGATATCCTTAAGCCTGGTGAATTCTTTGGTGAAATGGCTATTCTTGATAAGTCACCACGTTCTGCAACCTGTATGGCTGCCGGTCACGTAAAGTGTCTTGAATTCAACAAAGAAAACTTTGAGCTTTTGATTACAGGTAACCCACAGACAGCACTTGTTCTTCTTAAGCTTTTCTGTAAACGAATCTACGACCAGAAGCGCCGCTTCCGCATTCTTTGTATTAAAGATTTGCAGGCTCGTCTTGCCGATGTATTCCTTATGCTCGACGAAATGAACCCTGTAAGCAATCCTGCAGAAAAAGCACGCCGCTTCAATGTTACACTTTCTGATATTGCTCACTGGGCCGGCCTTACACAGGAAGTTACCCACGACGAAATTAACAAACTCGTTGAAAAGCGCAAAATCGAAATGTACGACAGCTACATCATCGTAAGCAACATTGCCGATATGCGCCGTATGTACGAAACCCGTTCCGGTAACGCTAACCGCTAAAACAATTTAAAAATAAATATATTTTTTCGCCGATTTAGCTCACCTGGTAGAGCAGCACCCTCGTAACGTGCAGGTACTCGGTTCAAGTCCGGGAATCGGCTCTATATTGTTATGATTACATTTACCTGGGATGATACCCCTGAGCAATATGACGATCCTTCTCTTGTAAACAAACTGAATTTTGAACCGCCATTTATTTTTTCGCCGGAAGCTAACTATTTCATCCAGTCCGACAACTATCCCGCCCTGCAAAAACTCAGCCCCCAGCTCAAAGAAAAGATCGACCTCATATACATAGACCCACCCTACAACACCGGTAACAACTTTGCCTACAACGACAAATTTGCCCGCGACGAATGGCTAAGCTTTATGTTTCGCCGCCTGCGCCTTGCACAGACGCTTCTTGCTCCAACAGGCTGCATCTTCATAGCAATAGATCAGTCAGAGCTTCATTACTTAAAGATTCTGTGCGATCAGCTTTTTGGAGAGCAGAACTATGTAAACGATTTTATGTGGCTCCACGGCAAAGGAAAAAAAGACACCTGGTCACGCACGCTCCAGCAGCACACCTTATGCTATGCAAAAGACAAACGCCAGCTGGCACCTTTTGAAGAAACAGCTCAAACAGACTGGGCAACCCAGAATAAAGACAACGACCCACGCGGCAACTGGTTCAGTGGAAGCATTTCTTTCAGCGAAAAGCGTAGTAACCCAAAGCACAAGAATTATTTTACAATAAAATCGCCTTCGGGAGTGGAGTGGACCCGTCAGTGGCAGCGAACCCGCCAGGAAATGGATGCGCTTCTTGCAGATAACCGCATTTACTTTGGGCCTGCCCCGGAATATAAGGGAGTTCCCCGCATAAAAATATTCAACGAAGACACGCAGAAAATCATTCCGCGAAACATAATTGAATGCGTAGATTCAACCCGCCACGCACAGGCACATCTGGACGAGCTGCTCGGACACAAAGGCCTTTTTGATAACCCAAAGCCTGTGGAGCTTATCAGTCATCTCATAGAAATAACAGCCATGCCAAAAGACGCCCTGGTAATGGACTTCTTCGCCGGCAGCGGCACAACATTTGAAGCAGTATGCCAGTTAAATAAAAAAGATGGCGGCACAAGGCACACCATCTTAATTCAAAAACCCGAACCCCTCCAGGAGCCCGGCCCCTACAAAACAATTTCCGATTTATGCTGGGCCCGCATCCAGAAGAATGCAGCCCAGTATAATCAGCCGTGCACCCGCATTACGATGCCATAATCTGGATCTTTTTAGGTGCTACAATTGCCTTTTTCTTCATATTGATGGTCAAAATACCATTCTTGAAGTTGGCAGAAATGCTTTCGTCGTCAACATCAGAAGGAAGTGCAAATCTGCGGGAGAACTCGCTGTAGCGTCGCTCCTTAAGAATGTACTTAGGCTTCTTCTTGTCCTTTTTATCTTCTTTAGACTCTTTCTCTTCGGTAACCTTAGAAGAAATTGTCAGATTGTCGTGGTCAAGTTCGATGTTTACGTCGTTTTCAGTTCTACCAGGCAATTCCATTTCCAATGTGTAAGCTCCTTCGTCCTCAGTAACATCAACACGAGGTGTACTTACACCCGCACGATACATAACACTTGGAGTGCTATCCAATACATCATTAAAAAGTGAATCAATTAAACTAAGTTCGTTCATATTTTGCCTCCTGAACTATTTGTTTCACCATATATATTGCAAGTTTCGTGCCAAGTATCCCTGGCTTCCCGAATTTCAGGAGAAAATTACTTTTTTTTGGAAAATTTCATCAGAATCAGTAAAAAGTGCCTGCTGTTACCGGCTTTTCCACCTTCGCTAACGCTCATCCTCCTCGCTCCTTCGTCGCTGCGGTGGACTAAAGGGCTCCAAATCCGGCTCCCGTCGCTCCGTGGTTGCAACTTTTTTACTCAGAAGTAGCATTTTGAAACAAGGTGGGTGGGTAAAAATGACACAGTATTTACTTTTTTAACCAGAAATTAGTAATTCACTGACCGATCCGTCATTTTCATTAATAGTCAGAACAGTCCATTGATTGCTTTCTGTAATGCTTGGAACAGTTAATTCAACAAAAGTATTAAAATAATTCTTGTATGACTGATGAATATGCCCGCAGGTAACAATTTTAACATTATTTTTACTGTAAAGAGTAAGCAGCATGTCTGTTTCGTAAGTATTCTGGAACGAAAAGTATCCCATATAGTTCAACGGGTTCCCGTATGCCGGAATATGCGTAATTATAATCTTTGGCGCAGAATCCTGTGCAAAAAGAGCTTTTAGTTTATCAAACTGCTTTTTTCCCAGCGTTCCGGATGCAGAATCTATACAATACCAGCTGAATTTCTTAGTTTTAAAAGTATAGAACGATGAATTAGGAAAAATCATCTGGTTATAGTGATCCCACCCGTTATTATATAAATCATGATTTCCCAGGACATTATAAACTTTCCCATCCCCCAGAATCGCTTCAACCTGCCCGCAGAATTTATTATAAGCGGCAAATTCACTTTCTTTACCGTGTTCGGCAATATCGCCAAGACAAATACAGAATTCAGGACAATTTCCGTCTGCTTTTGCTTTGGTGAGCCAGTTTAGAAAATCCTGTTCATGTCTTGTTGCCTGTTTACCACCAAAATGGATATCGGAAAAAATGGCAACTGTATAAATGTCAGAAGATGGATGCGGAATCTGTGAATCATCAAGAGTTATGCACGTTTTTGTTCTGGAATCGGTATCTTTTGATCTGTAGAAGGCATTTTGAAAATCATATTCACAGGATGTAAATAGAATACAAGCCAGGCATAATAAAACTGTTACCATTTGTATCTTACTCCTAGTTTAATGTCTGTATCTGCATAATGCGCCGAAAGAGTAAAGAAATCAATATAGTGAATTGTTACATCAAGGGCCACATCAAAAGAATCGTTTATTGTGTACTCAACACCCGCAATATACGAAGGAGCACAGAAAATATCGTATCGGAAGGTTTCAAACGAAGCAAATTCCAAATATAAACGGAAATTCTTTGGCAGATTGAAGATGCTTTTTATACTAACTGCTAATGTCGTGTTTATAAGCTGATGTTGATTAAATCCAAAAATGAAAAGATGCCTGAATTTAAACAAAAGATCAAAGTTTACTTCAAGAGTGTAAAAAGGGGCAGGCTTCCATTCAAAATAAAGGCATGGCAGAAAATTGTTAGTCAAACTATAGTCCATCAGCCAGTTTAAATTGTAAATAACTCCTGTTTGCAGCGAAACCTTTTCACTTTTAAAGAAGGAATAAAAAGCAGAAAGTGTGAGCTGCATGTCTCCTTTCTGCATTTGGATTCCTCCCAAAGCCGAAAAGCGTTTTCCCCAGATATTATATATTGTCGAACCGGAAAAAAGAGACGGTTCATAATCCTGCATGGTATTAAATTTTGCACAAACTTCTATACTCTGCTGAAACTTTATAGGAATTTGAGTATCGGCTTCTTGAATTGGCTGAGACCAGATGGCATTAGCAGAGAATAAAAATAAAATGAACAAAAAATTTTTAAGCTTCATTTTGAATTGCATCCGACTTTTATTTATATCATTTTATTTGAATAAAGTCTTTATTATTTCCCTGATATTTTCTGCTTTGACAGAGCCTTCTTCTGCTTCGGGAGCAACAACTTTGCTGAACCCAAGATTCTGTGCTGCTTTTATGCGCTGTTTTGATTTTGTTACAGGCCGTATTTCTCCGGCAAGACTCAATTCACCGAATACTGCAGTATTTATATTAAGAGGAATATCTGTTCTGGCAGAATAAAGGGCACAGGCAAGGGCAGCATCAATAGAGCTTTCTGTAAGACGCACTCCACCTGCAACATTTACATAAATATCCTGATCACTGAATTTTAAACCGTAGCGCTTTTCAATAACTGCTGCAACTCGTGCAACACGACCAGAATCAATTTTTTCGCTGTAAACACGGCTTACACTTGCTTTTGCAGGAACTGTGAGCGCCTGAATTTCTACAAGAAAAACACGGGTTCCTTCAAAAACCGGCGTACACGCAACACCTGCAGGCTGAGTGGGCTGAGATTCACTGCGTTTAGTTAAAAACAGCGATGCCGGATCTTGTACAGGCACAAGTCCTTTTTCTGTCATTGTAAAAATGCCAAGTTCGTCCACTGAGCCAAAACGGTTTTTCTGTGCATGCAAAAAGCGAATGTCATCTGTGTTCCGTTCAAAAGAAATTACAGTGTCGACCATATGTTCAAGAGATTTTGGTCCAGCTATAGTCCCTTCTTTTGTAACATGGGCTGTCATTATAAGAACAGAATCGCGTTCCTTTACCCAGGCAATAAGCTCATTTGCACAATACTTAAGCTGATTCACAGTTCCCGGAATAAGGCCTGCTTCTGCAGAATAAATTGTCTGAATAGAATCAATTACAACAAAAACGGGGTTAAGAGAATCAAGAGCATCAAGAGTATCTTCAAGCCGTGAAGTACACAAAACCTGAATATTTGAACTGTCTACGCCAAGCCTGTTTGCCCTGTCTTTTATTTGTGCAGCAGACTCTTCGCCGCTTACATAAAGAATTTTTCCTGTCTGATTTTTAAGATTTGCAGCTGCACTTGAAGCAGTCTGAAGGAGCAGTGTAGATTTACCAATGCCAGGCTCTCCACCCAAAAGAATGGCAGAACGTTTTGTAGCACCACCGCCAAGCACACGGTCAAATTCTTCGATTCCTGTAGAAAGGCGCACAGCTTCCATAGCCTGAACACTTGCAAGATCAACAGGCTTTTGTTTCTGCACCTGTTCGGAACCGCGGCCACCTGGAGTAAGCGCATTTCTGTCAATGATGATTTCTTCTAAAGAATTCCATTCGCCGCACTCAGGACATCTGCCGAGCCATTTTGGCTGACTGTAGCCGCAGTTTGTGCATTTGTACATTATAGTTCCGTTCTTTTTTGCCATGGTTTGAGTATAGTATGTAAAGGTTGAATTTGAAAGAGTTTTTTGTAATTAATTATTTTTCATCGCTCGGACTACATATTTATGCCTAAAAAGTGTGAAAAATAGGGGAATTTCCCTAAAAATAACAAGAATTTTTTAAAAAATACTTGCATTCTAAAATTATGTGTGCTATATTTAAGTCAGCTTGTAAATAAGCTGATAAACTCTCTCCGATGTCCTGGTTACAGGACGACAAGGTTCTCTCGGATTTTCCTTGGGAACCTTGTTTTTTTAACTGGCCTTTTAAATTGTTATAACAGACCCCGCTGGCACAGACTTAGTGATCCAGGTATTTCCACCAATAGTACAGCCTTTACCAATGACGGTGTCTCCGCCAAGAATTGTTGCTCCGGCATAAATTGTTACATCGTCTTCTATAGTAGGGTGGCGTTTTTTGTCCTGAAGAGATTTTTTTACGCTCAGGGCTCCAAGTGTTACACCCTGATATATTTTTACATTGTTTCCAATAATAGTAGTTTCACCAATTACAACACCTGTTGCATGGTCAATAAAAAATGACTCGCCGATTGTTGCACCCGGGTGAATATCTACACCAGTCTTGCCGTGAATGTGCTCACTCATAATGCGAGGAATAATAGGGACTCCGTTTTTATAAAGGAAGTGTGCAATTCTGTGAACGACAATTGCTTCAAGACCAGGGTAAGAAAGAATAACTTCCTCATTACTTTTTGCAGCAGGGTCGCCGTTAAAGGCCGCAATTGTATCAAGCTGAACTTTACGTCTGATTTCCGGAATTTCTTCTATAAGAGCCAGCGCAGTTTTTTCTGCCAGTGCAAAGCAATGCGATTCCTGTACGTTATCTGAAGATCCCTTAGTATTTGTAATTGTATAAATAAGTGCCTTTTGAATTTCCTTGGTAAGTTTTGCAATAATATTATTAACCTTCTGCCCGGTAACATATCTGATGTTTACAGGATCAATATCTTCTTCCGTCCTGAACCCAGGGAATATAAGCGACTGCACATCCCCAAGAATAGAAACCACAGTCTGCCTGTTAGGAAAGTTCTCCGCATCATTCCTGTTCACGAGCCCATATTTATCATAAGAGTCAATAATACCATCTACCAGTTTATCTATGTTTGTCATAAAACACCCTTTGTGCTTGTTTTATTACATAATAGAATAAAAATAATCTTTTTGTAAGTATTTATGAATAAATAGGTACGAAAATAATCAAGCTTTAACAGTAATCTGTTCTTTTAATTCAAGGACCTTTTCCAGCGGAAGCTTGACGCATTTTGCAATTGTTTCAGGAGGAATGTTTTCTTTCAAAAGCTCAACAGCAGCTTCAACAGCTTTTTCGTTTTTGCCCTCGTCCTTGCCGGTGCGGAAAGATTGTGCAATTTCGTATTCATAATACATAAACTGTTTCCTCCATTGAGTGTTAAGTTTAGCGTCCTTTACCATGGCCGCAAGTCTTTCAGAAAAAGCGTTCGAACTTTCATTGCTTGTGAAAAACTTAAGTAACGCTTTCTGTTCTTCGTTCAATATTTTATCATAGTTTCTGGCAATAAAAAAGTTTCCATATATATAATTAAAATATTTTTTAAAAAGAGGAAGTTTTTTGGAAAAATTCTGTTATAATATAAGAAAAATTGGAGGAAGAAAAACAATGCGAAAAACTATCAGTGTAATTAGTGTTTATTTTTTGTTCTGTGTAAATTTGTTGTTTTCACAAGAAATCCAATATGGTCGCACTTATTATTATCCTTCTGAATATGGTTCCATAGTTATAAACGAAGATTCTTATACAAGGGAATCATTAAGTGGAAAAGAAGATATTGTAACAAAAAGCTACAAATCAAAAATAACCAAAAATAATAATTTTACTTGGCTTGAGGATACTGAAAAAGTAAAAGAAGATTATATTATTTTAACCTGTTCAATTAAAGATTTGCATTTTTTGACACTTATTTGCTCAAGAAAAACATCACAAAATTATTTTAAGAATGGGGAAATATATTTTTATGATGATGATGATTCTAAATTTACAAAAATGCTATGGTTGCGTGGATTTGATGTTGTAAAAGCTGATTCTTTCCTGGTAGAAAAACTAAAAGATGGAACAGAATTGAAATATCTTCCGGAGTATACAAGGATTTCAAAGATTCCTTGGGCTACAAAAGGCGATGCAGATAAAAAGAAAATATATTTGGAACCAAATTCATCACTTATTTATAATACAATAGTAATTGCCAATGGTTTGATTTGTTTTGACAAACCTTATTTGTATGAACAGAATTCCCGGGCAAAAAAAATCAGAGTTACATGGGGTAAAAATTCAAAAGATTTTGAATTACAAGATACCCCTAACTTTCAGCCATTAGTCTTGTCCGACGAAGAAAAATTTTATAAAGGCCCTGTTGAAATTGAAATATTAGAAGTTTATAAAGGTTCAAAATACTCCGATGTTGTCATTTCCGGAATCTATTTTATTGAATAAAACAATTATATAAAAAAAGTAGAGGGAATGAATTATACGTAAAGGCGCTCGAAGACCGAAATGCGCGAGCCTGAAGGATGTCTTCCGCATTATTACTCTATAAGAAGACGGTTGCGGGACGCAGGAAAAAGAAAGTAAGGGGGGACCGGCAGTGGGGCGGCCGCGTTTACGCCGGACGGCGCACGGATGCCGGGGGATACCTTGCTTTTTTTTCCGTCGCTGGGACCCGCCATGTTACTGACTTAATAATGCGGATATCAGAATATCTGTGAGCATATCGGTTTTCCATATGTTTGCATATTCAAATTCAAACTTCTTCTATTGACATTCTTTTCATCTTTCAATATATTTATCAGACGCACGTTTTCTGTTTTTGTGAAGAATACTGCATGCCCATGTAGCTCAGTTGGTAGAGCACCACATCGGTAATGTGGAGGTCTGCAGTTCGATTCTGCACATGGGCTTTAGAAAACATTTTTATTGATTTTTTTTAGGAGTTATATATGGCTAGCAAGAAAAAGGGTTCAGTAGAAATCATTGCTTTACAGTGTTCTGAATGCAAGAGAAAGAATTATACTACTTACAAGAACCGCAAGAACATTACAGGCAAGCTTGAAAAGAACAAGTATTGTCCATGGTGCAAGAAGAGCGTTCTTCATAAAGAAACAAAGGCAAAATAATTTTGATATTTTTCCGGGGTTGGCAATTGCCGCTCTGGTATAAATATATAGGGCAGTAGTTCAGTTGGTAGAGCAGCGGTCTCCAAAACCGCCTGTCGTGGGTTCAAGTCCTGCCTGCCCTGATAAAAAGGAAAAATAAAGATGGCAAAAATTTTTCAGTTTTTTAAAGAAAGCAGAGCAGAATTAAAGAAGGTTGTATGGCCAACAAAGGCTGATGTGCTTTCATCAATTAAAGTTGTAATCATTTCTACAATCGTTGTTGCAATTCTTCTTGGATTGCTTGATTTGGGATTCTCTGAGTTATTCCGCTTGATTTTAAGATAGGATTTTTAGGTAGGACGGAAACAGATGTCTAGATGCTGGTATATTCTTCATACTTACACAGGATATGAGGGAAAAATCGAACGTTCAATTCGCTCTCTCTTGGAAAAACAGGAAATCAGTTCTGATGTAGTTCTTGATGTTCGTGTTCCTGTAGAAGAAGTTGTAGAAATCAAAGACGGTAAGAAAAAGACCCGCAATAACAAATTCCTTCCAGGTTATATTATGCTCGAAATGGATCTTCCAGAAATCGGCTGGAAAGATACATGTGCAAAACTTTATAAAATTCAGGGTGTTACAGGCTTTGTTGGAAACGTAAGCCGCAATAACCGCCCTTTCCCTATTACTCCGGACGAGGCAAAAAACCTGCTTCAGAAATCAGGAGTTATTAAAGGCGAAAAACCTGTTATCCGCCAGTCATTCAACGTTGGTGATGTTGTTAAAATTAATGACGGTGCATTTGCATCATTTACAGGTACTATTAAAGAGATTAATCTCGAAAAGGAAAAGCTGAGCGTAGAAGTTCAGATTTTCGGACGCCCGACACCGGTAGAAGTTACATTCTTACAGGTAGAAAAGGCGTAAGTTCTTTTACAAGGCAAAATCAGGGGTTTGCATCCCAAATGCAAATCATATAAATCCTGTTTTTGGGAGAGGTGCAGGTCCGTTGGACATAGGCATCTCGTTAGTAAGTAGTCTATATGGCGCTTACACACCAATATTGGGAGAAAGAAAATGGCTACAAAAAAGGTTCAGGCTATTATCAAGTTGCAGTGTCCTGCAGGAGCGGCTACACCAGCTCCTCCAATTGGTCCGGCACTTGGTCCTCACGGAGTTTCCGCACCTAAATTTGTTCAGGAATTCAACGACAGAACAAAGACAATGGAACGCGGACTCATCATTCCTGTTGTAATCACAGTTTACCAGGATAAAACTTACACATTCATTCTCAAGACTCCTCCAGCAGCAGTTCTTATTAAGAAAGCTTGTAAGATCGAAAAGGGTTCAGGAAATCCTCTTCGCGACAAGGTTGCTACATTGTCTAAGGCAGATCTTGAAGAAATCGCAAAAACAAAGATGCCAGATATCAATGCAAACGATATTGAAGCAGCAAAGAAAATCATTGCCGGTACTGCACGCAGTATGGGCGTAGAGGTGGAGCAGTAATATGAAACATGGAAAGAAATATAACGCAGCTGCTGCAAAGTATGATCTTTCAAAGAAATATGATGTAGCTTCAGCTTGTAAAATGGTTCAGGACATGAAATTTGCTAACTTCGACGAAACTGTAGAAGCACACATTTCTGTTCGTCTTGAAAAAAATGCTACTGTTCGTGATACATTGGTTTTCCCTAATCAGTTCCGTGGCGAAAAGAAAGTTCTTGTTTTCTGTAAGGAAGACAAAGTTAAGGAAGCATTGGATGCAGGTGCAGCTTTTGCCGGTTCAGACGAATACATCGAAAAAGTAAAGGGCGGATGGCTCGACTTTGACGTTTGTGTTGCTACTCCAGATATGATGAAGGATGTAGGTCGTCTTGGTATGGTACTCGGACGCAAAGGTTTGATGCCTAACCCTAAGACTGGAACTGTAACTCCTAACGTAGGTGAAGCAGTTGCAGAACTTAAGAAGGGTCGTACAGAATACCGTGCAGACAAAACTGGTATCGTTCACATTGCTGTAGGTAAGTGTTCAATGGATGCAGACAAGGTTGTTGCAAACATCAATACACTTCTTTCAGAAGTAAGCAAGAAAAAGCCTGTTGGTGCAGCTGCCGGATTTATCCGCTCTGTATCAATCAGTTCATCTATGGGCCCAGGCGTTTGGGTTGATTATAAGGAAGGCGAATAATGGCAGTAAGAGCAAAGAAAATTCAGCCTGCTAAAGCTCAGGCTATTGAAGACGCAAAAAAGACATTTGCTGATTACAGCGACTTCATTTTCGCTGACTATCGCGGTCTTACAGTAGAGCAGATTACTGCTCTTAGAGATAAGCTTCGTGAAAAGAATGCAGTTCTTAAGGTTGTAAAGAACAACTTTGCACGCATTGCATTCGAAGATATGAAGGTAGAAAACGTTGCCGACTATCTTAAAGGTCCTACTGTTGTAGCTATGGCAAAAGAGGATTCAAACGAAGTTGCAAAGGTTCTTTTTGACTTTGCAAAAGATACACCGGCACTCGCAGTTAAGGGTGCCAGCATTGCCAACGAAATCTATGATGCAGCTAAGATTGAAGCTTATTCTAAGGTACCTGGCAAGAACCAGCTTATTGCTATGCTTATGTCTGCAATGAACGGCCCAGTTCAGAAGCTCGCCGCTACATTGAAGGCTTACGCAGATTCAAAAGCTGAATAAGTAACTTTGGTCCGCATTGCGGGCTTACACACCTTCAGGCTTCATAGCTGTCGACTGTCGGTGTGAAAAGGGCAGAAAGCCTCAGTTGAGGAAGACCTGCCGCCACCTTGGTGGAAAATATAAATAATTAATTGAGTGGAGAAGACAATATGGCAGCTCTCACAAATGATCAGATTCTTGATGCAATCGCATCTATGTCAGTTCTTGAAGTTTCAGAACTCGTAAAAGCAATGGAAGAAAAATTCGGTGTTACAGCCGCAGTAGCAGTAGCAGCAGGTCCTGCAGCAGCAGGTGGTGCAGCAGCTGGTGGCGATGAACAGACAGAATTCACAGTAACTCTCGAATCATTCGACGCAGCAAAGAAGATTCCAGTAATCAAGGCTGTACGCGAAATCACAGGTCTCGGACTTGGTGAAGCTAAGGCTCTCGTTGAAGGCGCACCTAAGACTCTTAAGGAAGGCGTAAACAAGACTGAAGCTGACGACATGATCAAGAAGATTGAAGAAGCTGGTGGTAAAGCTAGCAAGAAATAATTGATTTCTGCCCTGTGCAGAGTCATTTTAATTAAGGGGATGCCCGTTTTATGCGGGTATCCCTTTACGCATTTTTATGTAAAAAATCGGCTGCTTCTGTGCTGTGCAGAGTTTCTTGCATGTAGCAGAAATCCGGCTGAACCTATAAAAAGAGGGGTAACTGATGTTCGCAAAAACCCGAACAATCAACCGTCAGTACATCGGTAAGAACATTAAGGACTTCATGGAAGTTCCTAATCTTATCGCCATCCAGACGTCATCTTACGAAGATTTTCTTCAGGCTGACAAAACCAAAAAACATGAAGAATTGTTGAACCAGGGACTTCAGGAAGTATTTAAGTCTACTTTCCCTATTGAAAGTCCAAATGGCGACATGGCTCTGGAGTATGATTTTTATGAGTTGGACTGGGACAACATTAAATTCTCAGAAATCCAGTGTAAACAAAAGGGACTCACTTATTCTGTTCCTCTCAAAGCACGAATCAGCTTGAATTTCCTCCAGACAGGTGCCATTCTTCAGAAAGACATCTACATGGGCGACATTCCGCTTATGACAGACCGTGGTACATTCGTTATCAATGGTGCTGAACGTGTTGTTGTTTCACAGATTCACCGTTCTCCTGGCGTAATTTTCTGCCACGACAAGGGTGTTTACTCAAGCCGCATTATTCCATACCGCGGTTCATGGCTTGAATTCGAAATTGACCAGAAAAAAGAGCTTATTTTTGCAAAGATTGACCGCAAAAAGAAGATTCTTGGTACAATCTTCCTCAGAGCTCTTGGATATAGTACCCGCGAAGAGATTATCCGCTGTTTCTATGACACAGAAACCATCAAGGTAAAGACAGACACTGCCGGAAAAGAGTCTTTGGTAGACAAGGTTCTTGCTGATGCTATCATTATCAAAGATGAAAACGGAGAAGACAAGCGTCTCTTCAACGCAGGTACAAGACTTCATCCTCATGATGTTGATGATCTTGTTGCAAACAAGATTGATAAAATCAGTGTAATCCGCTTTGACTCTACAAACGGAAGCGATGCTAAAAATACATCACTCAACTCACAGATGATTATCAACTGTTTTGACCGCGAGGAAATCAAATACGTAAAAGAAGGCTCTCTTGACAATGAACCAACTAAGGAAGATTGTCTTGCAGCCGTTTACGCTATTTTGCAGCCAGGCGAACCAATGACTGTAGAACAGGCCGAAAAAGATTTGAACTCATTGTTCTTCTCTGAACGCCGCTATGACCTTGGTCGTGTTGGACGCTACAAGCTCAACAAAAAGTTTGATTATTCAGACGATGTAAAAGATTTTACTCTTATAAAGGATGATATCATCAATACAATGAAGTACCTCATCAAGGTATACATTGGCGATGAACAGGTTGATGATATTGACCACCTTGGAAACCGCCGTATCCGTTCTGTAGGCGAGTTGATGACTATTCAGCTCAAGAGCGCTTTTGCAAGAATGGAACGCATTGCCAAGGAAAGAATGAGCCTTAAAGAAACAGATACAATGAAGCCACAGGATTTGATTTCTATCAAACCTATCGTTGCTTCTATCAAAGAATTCTTTGGTTCATCACAGCTTTCACAGTTCATGGATCAGGTAAACCCTCTTGCAGAACTTACCCACAAACGCCGCTTGAACGCTCTTGGACCTGGTGGTCTTTCACGCGATCGTGCCGGCTTTGAAGTTCGTGACGTTCACTATTCACACTACGGACGCATGTGTCCTATTGAAACTCCTGAAGGTCCGAACATTGGTCTTATTGTTTCTCTTGCAATGTTTACACGCATCAATGACTACGGATTCCTCGAAGCTCCATTCCGCAAGGTAGAAGACGGAAAAGTTACAGACAAGGTTGACTGGCTCAGCGCTATGGACGAAGACAAGTACTACGTAGGTCAGCTCGTAGAAGGTATTAAGGAAGATGGTTCGTTCCCAACAGAAACTATTCCTTGCCGCCGCCACGGTGACTATACTCAGCGTTCTCCAAAGGATGTTCAGTATATCGACGTTTGTCCACGCCAGATTATTTCTGTTTCTGCTTCTTTGATTCCGTTCCTTGAACACGACGATGCTAACCGTGCTCTCATGGGTTGTAACATGCAGCGTCAGGCCGTTCCACTTTTGTTCCCGGAGCCACCACATGTTGGTACTGGTATGGAAAAGAAGTGTGCTTACGATTCTGGTGTACTTGTTAAAGCTAAACGCGCCGGTGAAGTTATTTATGTTTCAAGCGACTGCGTAAAGGTAAAAGTTAATAAGTCAGACGAAATTGACGAATATACACTTCTTAAATATCAGAGAACAAACCAGGATACTTGTTATCATCAGCGCCCAACTGTAGCTGTTGGTGAAAAGGTAAAGGCTGGTGCAGTTCTTGCAGATGGTCCTGCAACCTTCAACGGTGAGCTTGCTCTTGGACGTAACATTCTCGTAGGATTCGTTCCTTGGAATGGTTACAACTATGAGGATGCTGTACTTATTTCTCAGCGTGTTGTTCGCGAAGATATGTACACTTCTATTCATATTAAAGAGTACTCAATCGAAATCCGTGAAACAAAGCTTGGACCAGAAAAGATTACACGCGATATTCCAAATACTGCTGAAAAAGCTCTTGCTAACCTTGATAACGACGGTATTATCCGCATTGGTTCTAAGGTTCGCTCTGGTGATATTCTTGTTGGTAAGGTTACTCCAAAATCAGAAACAGAAACAACTCCAGAATTCAAGCTTTTGAACTCAATCTTTGGTGAAAAGGCCAAGGAAGTTCGCGATTCTTCTCTCCATGTTCCACACGGTGTAGAAGGTATTGTAATCGATATCCAGCAGCTCAGCCGCCTTAACGGTGATGATTTGAACCCTGGTGTTGATAAGGTTGTTAAGGTTCTTATTGCTAACAAGCGTAAGCTCTGCGAAGGTGATAAGATGGCCGGACGTCACGGAAACAAGGGTGTTGTTTCACGCATCCTTCCGGTAGAAGACATGCCGTTCCTCGAAGATGGAACTCCACTTGATGTTTGTTTGAACCCTCTTGGTGTACCTTCTCGTATGAACATTGGACAGATTCTTGAATCAGAACTTGGTATTGCTGGTAAATACCTCAACCAGTTCTTTGAATCTCCTGTATTCCAGTCACCTTCTCAGAAGATGATTGCTGATAAGCTTGAAGAAGCAGGACTTCCTCGCAGCTGTAAGCAGATTGTTCATGATGGACGCACTGGTGAACCATTCGTAAACCCAATTTTCGTTGGTGTTATTTACTATATGAAGCTTCATCACCTTGTTGATGATAAAATGCACGCTCGTTCAACAGGTCCTTACTCGCTTGTTACTCAGCAGCCTCTTGGTGGTAAGGCTCAGTTTGGTGGTCAGCGTCTTGGAGAAATGGAAGTATGGGCACTCGAAGCATACGGTGCTGCTAACACTCTCCAGGAAATGATGACAATCAAGTCTGATGATATGAACGGTCGTTCAAAGATTTACGAATCTATCGTAAAGGGTGACCCTTCATCACCAATCGGAATTCCTGAATCATTCAACGTACTTGTACAGGAACTTCGCGGTCTTGCTCTTGACTTTACTATCTATGATGCTAAAGGAAAGCAGATTGCCCTTACAGAACGTGACCAGGAATTGATCGAAAAGAATGCTTCCGGTTTTGACAAGGAGGACACAAATGCGTGATGTGCAGGATTTTGACAGCTTAAAGATTAAACTGGCTTCTCCAGAGACTATCAGATCATGGTCTTATGGTGAGGTAAAAAAGCCTGAAACTATAAACTACAGAACTCTTCGTCCGGAGAAAGACGGTTTGTTCTGTGAAAGAATCTTTGGTACAACTAAAGAGTGGGAATGCTACTGCGGTAAGTTCAAGTCTATCCGTTATAAGGGTGTTATTTGTGACCGCTGTGGTGTAGAAGTTACTCACTTTAAAGTTCGCCGTGAAAGAACCGGACACATTGAGCTTGCAGCTCCGGTAAGCCACATCTGGTATTACCGTTCAGTTCCAAGCCGCATGGGTCTTTTGCTTGATCTTCAGGTTGCAGCCCTCCGTTCAGTTTTGTACTACGAAAAGTACATCGTTATTGATCCGGGTGATACAGACCTTAAAGAAAAGCAGCTTTTGACAGAAGAAGAATATCAGACAGCTTTTGACCACTATGGTAATGCTTTTGTTGCAGACATGGGTGCCGAAGCTATTAAGACAATGCTTGAACGCCTTGATCTTGATGAACTTGCTTCTGAACTTCGTCTTAAGATGATTGAAAAGGGCGCTAAGTCTGACAAGAGACTTCTCCGCCGTATTGAAATTGTAGAAAACTTCCGTGCTTCCGGTAACAAAGTTTCATGGATGATTCTGGACGTAATTCCGGTTATTCCTCCTGAGCTTCGTCCAATGGTTCAGCTTGATGGTGGACGTTTTGCTACATCTGACCTCAACGACCTCTACCGCCGCGTTATCAACCGCAACAACCGCCTTAAGAGACTTCAGCAGCTTTCGGCTCCGGACATCATTATCCGTAACGAAAAGCGCATGCTCCAGGAAGCAGTTGATGCTTTGTTCGATAACACAAAGCGTAAGCGTGCAGTTAAGGGTGCTTCTAACCGCCCACTTAAGTCTATTTCTGACCTTCTTAAAGGTAAGCAGGGACGTTTCCGTTTGAACCTTCTTGGTAAACGTGTTGACTACTCTGGACGTTCTGTAATTGTAGTAGGACCTGAACTTAAGCTCTGGCAGTGTGGTCTTCCTACAAAGATGGCTTTGGAATTGTTCAAGCCATTCCTTATGAAAAAACTCGTTGATAAAGACGTAGTATTCAATATTAAAAAGGCAAAGATGCTTGTAGAATCTGAGTCGCCTGAAGTATTTGCAATCCTTGATGAAGTTGTAAAAGAGCACCCGGTAATGCTTAACCGTGCGCCAACACTTCACCGTCTTGGTATTCAGGCCTTTGAACCTGTTCTTGTAGAAGGAAAAGCACTTAAGCTTCACCCGCTCGCATGTAAAGCTTTCAACGCCGACTTCGATGGTGACCAGATGGCTATCCACGTACCTTTAACACAGGCTGCTCAGATGGAATGCTGGACTTTGATGCTTTCTGCAAGAAACCTTCTTGACCCTGCTAACGGTAACACAATCGTTGCTCCTTCTCAGGACATGGTACTTGGTATTTACTACATGACTGCTATCAAGCCTAACGCAAAGGGAACAGGAAAACGTTTCTCTACTCCTGATGAAGTACGCATGGCAGCAGAACTTGGTAATATTGAATGGCAGGCACTTATTAAGGTTCCGGCTCCAAAGGATTCCTTCGACAGTGCAGCTCTTAAAGTAAAGGGTGACAGCGCATTTGTTAGCGGAACTCAGGACTTTAAGGCAGGTGACTTGATTGAAACTTCTGCTGGTCGTCTTGCATTCAATGAAGCAATGCCGGAAGGTATTGATTTTGTAAACCGCCAGATGTACGACAAGTCTTTGAAGAAGATGATCGAACATGTATATCATACAAAGGGTTCATGGCTTACAATCCAGATGCATGATGCAATTAAGGATGTTGGTTATAAGAACGCTACCTTCTATGGTGCAACACTTTGTATGGATGATATCCTTGTTCCTGCTGAAAAGACAAAGATGGTTGAAGAAGCAAACAAGAAAGTTGAAAAGATTGTTTACGACTACAGCCACGGACGTACAACTGCAGACGAACGCTATAACAGTGTATGTAACATCTGGGCTCGTACAAACGACGAACTCACAAAGATAATGATGGATAACCTTGCTAAAGACAAGGACGGATTCAATACAATCTACATGATGGCTACTTCTGGTGCCCGAGGTTCTCGTGGTCAGATTTCTCAGCTTGCCGCAATGCGTGGTTTGATGACTAAGCCTAATGGTGAAATTATTGAACTTCCTATTAAGTCTAACTTCTATGAAGGACTTTCGGTTATCGAATACTTTATTTCTACAAACGCTTCTCGTAAGGGTCTTTCGGATACTGCTCTTAAGACAGCCGATGCCGGTTACATGACACGTCGTCTTGTTGATGTTGCTCAGGATGTAGTAATCAACGAAGAAGACTGCTGTACAATCAACGGTATTGACTACACAGCTATCAAAGATGGTGATGAAATTAAGGTACCTCTCAGTAAGCGTATTGAAGGTCACTACACAATTGAGCGTGTTGTAAACG
>JAEEGK010000891.1_pt1 | contig 74977 bp, 70 predicted proteins | sample 8958771 | NCBI WGS metagenome assembly JAEEGK01 (sample SAMN16246547, study PRJNA631951) | gut metagenome | biome: gut microbiome; feature: rumen; material: SC-attached | host: Bos | place: Iran: Karaj | collected 2018-10
TATAACGTGCCCGACTTCACTAAGACGAAGGTGGAGCTCGATGCCCACGAGGCCTATCGCCAAGTATTTGAGAATAAAAGAGAAAAAGTAAAGATAAGATGAAAAAGATTCTATTGTGTTTGATGGCTGTGACAGCTGTAGTGATGATCTACAGTTGTAAATCACCCAATGATGGTGTTTGCCGTATTCAGGGTTTTGTGAATGGTGAACAGTATGAAGGAAAGCGCATTTTCCTCGTACCGTTTACAGGTCCTAAGACAGCTGAGTATGTCGACTCGATGGAAATCAAGGATGGCAAGTTCCACTTCGAGACCGATACGATGCAGATGTACACCATCTTGATGGACTATCATTATCGTTTCGGACTCCAACCTTTGCTGATTATAGGTGAGCCAGGCGATGTACAGGTTATCATCGATAGCGTCAGTCATGCCAAGGGAACACCGCAAAACGATTCATTGGAGAAGTGGAAGGTACGCACAGAGATCCATAACCATGAGTTGGCTAAGATGCGCCGCTATATCATGGATCTTCAGCAGCAGGGCGATACTGCGCAGGCAAAGTATATCCAGCAGCGTGCCGATAGCTTCCATTTGGTGTATAAGAACTACAGCCGTCAGTTGGCAGATAATATGAAAGAGGGCGTATTGCACGACTTCCTAAAGAATCAGTTCCCCTTGACCTATAAGCGAAAGTTCCCTGATGGTCGCATTGTAACGATGAATGCCGATACGAATGAAGAAATCCCTGAGTAAAACCTGGAAGATAGGGCTGACCCTGCTGTTTGGTCTGGCGGTGTTCCTTTTCTGGAGGTTCCGCTATCCCTTTGCGCTGGCCTATCAGGAGCAGCTGCAGCTGTTCCTTTTCGACGACGATTACTTCTGGGAGCGTATGTCGGAGCCTGGAGGCTTTGCAAGATACATCGCTGAGTTCTTGGTGCAGTTCTATAACATCGTCACAGTCGGCGCCCTTATCATCGCCCTGCTCCTGATGACGGTGCAACGGCTTACGTGGCGACTGATGCAGCGTAGGGTACATTATGCCTTGAGCTTTATTCCTGCCAAGATGCTTTGGTTTGCCATGGGTGACGAGAATGTGATGCTGACGTATGCCGTAGCATTGATCCTAGCCCTGGTTTCCGTTTTGGTATTGAACAAATGCCTGCGATTAAATAGATATCTCAGACTTGCCATCCTGTTATTGGTTCTTCCGCTGCTGTATTGGTTGATTGGACCGTTGGCATTGTTGGTGGCTGTGTGTATTATGCCTATATCGGTTATCTGGGTGCTGGCGGTGATGCTCTTGAGCGCTCATTATCTGCCATACCCCATGCAGCGGGTTATGTTCGGCATTGGCTATTACCGTATACCTATTACCACGTCTTATTGGTTGATGGTCATCCCCGCAGTGGTGGCATTGGCATATTGGGTTCATCGTTTGGCCAAGAATATGAAGACCTCGCCTCGCGTGGAAGTTGTGCTTGCTGTGGTAATGGTCGTGCTGGCTATATTATTGGTTCCCCGTCATTACAACGACAAGACATACGAACTCATTGAGTACGATTATCTGGTACGTGTAGGCGACTGGAACGCTGTTATCGTCAAAGCCGAGAAGCAAATGCCCGATCTACCGATGAGTGTCAGCGCCACAAACCTGGCATTGGGTATGACCAACCAATTGGGAGAGCGTGCCTTTGATTTCTACCAGCGTGGTATAGTAGGATTGTTGCCTCAGTCAGAGCGTAACTTTGCTACTACCCAACTGTCGGGCGAGATTTATTTCAACCTCGGACTGGTGAACACGGCCCAGCGTTTTGCTTTTGAGGCGATGGAGGCTATTCCGAATTATAATAAGAGTGGTAGAGTGGTAAAACGTCTGGTAGAAACCAACCTCATCAATGGTCAGTACGAGGTGGCCCGTAAGTATCTGCAGATGTTGCAGAAGACTATTTTCTATCGCAAGTGGGCTCAGCGCATGATGACAATGCTGGGTGACGAGAAGGCTATTAACAACCATCCGCTCTATGGTACTATGCGACAGATTCGTCTGCAGGATGATCTTCTGTTTAGTGATCGCGATCTGGATAAGATCTGCGGACAACTCTTCCTGCATAACCAACAGAACAGGATGGCAGCGCAGTATCTGTTGATGATACCCCTGCTCGAAAGGGATGTTGCTCGCTTTATGCAGTATGTGCAGGTGGTGCAGAATCGTATCCCATATAATCCCCGAAGTTGTCAGGAGGCCATCGCCTTTGCATTCTTCCAGCAGCGACAGAATCCTCCGCAGGGAATTGTCAATGACTTGATATTGCGACGGATGAACGAATTTGCAAGCGTGTACTCTCAGAATCAGAACTCGGCCGAGCTGGAGAGATTCAAGAATACGGTTTGGTATTATTTAGTGAAGTAGCTATGAGGAAGCGATATAGTTTTTTCCTATGCATCGTAGGAATCCTAAGTATTCTGGGATGTACCAGTAAAGTGGAGAATCCTGTAAGGGTAGATGCGCTGCCTGCCATCTATCCTGATTATGTTGGTGTAACCATCCCTGCTGAGATAGCCCCACTGAACTTCAATAGCGTTGAGGCCGATATCGACTGCATGGATGTTGTGGTACGAGGCTCAAAGGGTGGCGAACTGCATGTGCAGGGCGATGAGGCAGACTTCGATATTGCCGATTGGCATGAACTGACACAACAGAACAAAGGTGGGGAACTTACCTTTACCGTTTGCATCAAGAAGGATGGTCAGTGGAGGCAGTATCAGGACTTCACTGTTAGAGTCAGTCCGTATGCCCTCGATGAGTGGGGCTTGACCTATCGTCGTATTGCTCCTGGTTACGAAGTGTTCAGCAAGATGGGCCTCTATCAGCGCAATCTCTCCACCTTCGATGAGTATCCCATCATCGAAAATACTCAGGTGCCTGGCATGTGTGTCAACTGTCACTCAGCCCATCAGACCGATCCCTCGAAGTTTGTATTTCATGTTCGTGGCGATCATGGTGCTACTATGTTCCAGATCGATGGACAGCGTGAGTGGCTCAAGGCCAGCAACGATCAGTTGGGTGGTTCGATGGTGTATCCTTATTGGCACCCCAGTGGGAAGTATTGTGCTTTTTCTACCAACCAGACTCGTCAGGGATTCCATGTGGTTTCTAATGAGCGTATCGAGGTGTTCGACCTTTCGAGCGATGTGTTTGTCTATAACCCCGCTACCCATGAGATTCTCCAAGACTCGCTCCTCTCTACGAAGGACTGGAGCGAGAACTCGCCCGTCTTTTCGCCTAATGGCAAGACATTGTATTATATGACTTGTAAGCAGCAGGACTATCCCCTGCATTATAAGGACGAGAAGTATAACCTTTGCAAGATAGCCTTCGATCCAGAGACGGGTAAATACGGTGAGCAGGTGGATACCATCTTCAATGCAGTGGCCATAGGTAAGAGTCTCACCTGGCCGCGTCCCAGCTACGACGGGAAGTACATCCTCTTTACGCTGATGGATTATGGTTATTTCTCCATCTGGCATGAGGAGAGCAATCAGTGGCTGCTCAATCTTCAGACGGGAGAAGCCCGTGAGTTGAAGGAAATCAATAGCGAGCGGGCCGACAGCTACCATAACTGGAACATCAATTCCCATTGGATAGTCTTCACCAGTCGTAGGGATGATGGACTGTATAGCCGTCTCTATCTGACCTGTATTGACGAGCAAGGCAGGTTCTCGAAGCCTTTCGTGCTGCCTCAGCGCCATCCGAAAGAATATTATTCAGAAAGCATCTACTCCTTCAACACGCCTGACTTCACGAAGTCGAAGGTAGACTTTGATGCCTACGAAGCAGGGCGCGAGATTGCTTCGGATAAGCGCATAGAGACGAAGGTAGCATCTTCAGATGAATAAGGAATAGTTTCAACGACAACAAAACAACTTGTTTTGTTCTCTAAAAGATAGTCTCTTCAACTGTAAGAGATAGTCTCTTACAAAGTAAAACAAGTTGTTTTACTTTTGTAAATATTACCTCGTGAAGGCCTGTGAAGGTAGTGACACTTTCTAAAAAAGTGTCACTACATCTATCTGCTTACTACTCAGTCATTTATGCCAAAAAGTGACACTTTTGCCATTTTGCAACAAAAAAATAGAAAGAATAGTTATTTAAATGAAATAGCCTGTTCTTTCATCGTTTTGGCAACATCATCCACGTCGAAGGGAACCTTACCCTTGCCTAGTTCCGGGGCGTTAAACGACTTCAGGTTGTTGTCGTAGAACGTCGGGTGCTCCTGTGGCAGACAAAAAGGTTTGTGGGCCTTGCCGTCCTTGTCGACATAGCAGAAATAGGGTTTACCATACAGCCCGTCATCGCGTTTTGAGGCGAAGACAAACCATCGACTATTGCTGCTCCAAGAGTGATATGTGTCGCTCTTCTGACTATTGACGTTGTTGAGGTTGTCGATGGCGCCAGTTTGGAGGTTCATCATCTGGAGGTCAGCCTCAGGGTGCCAGATGGGGAAAGTGCCGTAATCGGCTACGGTATAGAGAACGAAACGTCCATCCGGGCTGAGACGAGGATGACAAACACTCCGTTCGCTAAAAAGTGTGTCGACTTGCGTGCCGATGGTACCAGTGCTCTCGTCGAAGGGAATGCGGACGAGGCTATACTGTAGGTTCTTAATATCTTGTGGTAGACTCACAGTATCGGCACTACAATAGTAGATGTACTTGCCGTCGGGTGAGAACGTGGGGAAAGTCTCGAACTTTAAACTATCGCTGAGCAAGGGCGATGAGATAACGCGATGCTCCTGCATATCAGCCACGAAGACGTTCGATGCGGCATCGTAAACTTCCAATCGTTTGCTGGCCAAGCTGTGGAAAGCGGGAATAATCTTCTGGGTGGAGTAGGTGATATAACGGCCCGTAGGACTGAAACCGAAATACACACTACCAGGGATGTTGAGCTTGCTCAGTACGCCGTTGCGATTCAGAATGGCACCACCACCAGGACCACGTACATACATCATCGACAGATTGGGATCCTGATTGGCGTAGGTATGGCAGTTCATACAACGGTTCTCCAGTTGCTCGTAATGTCCGAGAGCATTCACATCGAAGTTCTCCACACAGCGTTGCTGAATCTGCACGTGGTTCCATATCTCGTAGTCGGGCTCTATGAGGCGATAGGTGAGGTAAGGGTCTACCTTGTCGCTTACCACCTGCCACTTGAAGGATCGATATTGTTGCCATGTGCCATTGATGAGGGCAGTCACGGTAACCTCTACCTCCTTGTCAGCAGATTGCTGCATCAGCGCCTTCCAGTCATCGATGTCGAACACAGCCTCGTTGCCGCTGGCATTCAGCGTCAGGTCTACTGCCTTCACCTCAATGGCTTCGCAGTCGGCACGCAACAGGAAGTTCAGGGGGGCGATGTTCTCTGGTATGGTCACATCGCAGTAGTCGGGATAGATAGGAGGCAGCTCGTCTTGCATCACGACATCCTTCGGTGTCGGCGTGCAGGAAGTGAGGAAACTTAGAAATCCTAAGAGTATTATGTGGATAAAAAACTTTCTCATATCTCCGGAGCTTTTATCTTATCGAAATAATACCAATATGAACCCTTGAACTGTGTGCTGCCTCGTTGTTCGTTATATTGCTGGAAGCGTTGGAACACGTCAGCCTTCTTGATGTACTTCTCCCATTCCTCCTGAGGTGCATTGGTGCCAGCCAACCAGATGCACAGGGCTTCCTGATAGAGTGGTTTCAATCGAGGCTTGCCAGTGTCTATGCAATAACGGTCGTAGTCGCGCTTGAAGTTAGTGATATCCTTCAGTAGCAGGTTACTGCACAGGATGTAGTCGAGGGCGATGGTGTTGTCGGCGTTGGCATCGAGCAACTGCATCATCAGGAAGTGGGCATTATCGGTAATGGTGATGGTGTCGTGCTGGTTCACCATCTGCATTTTCTTCTGATAGATCTGCTTGCCGTGTTGACGCATATTCTCTGCCCATTTGCCGTATACCAGTGTCTTGTCGAGGATGCGCAGATACTTCTCTGCTGCCAACGAGTCGCCGCTTACAATGTTACATTCTGCCAGTCGGCGCATCATACGGACGTTGCGGTTGTTGTGCGAGAAGACATTGGTCATCATCGCCGCCCGTTCCGTAAACGTCATGTCGCCTAATGCCCAGTAGAGCTCGTTCATATTGCGGATGGTGAGCATAGGGGTCTCGGGTCCTATCTTCTCGAAGGTGCCTAGGTAGTTCTGTGTGAACTTCAACAGATGGTCGGGCAGTTCGCCACGCTGGGCTTGAGCCAGATTATAGAAGAAAAGCATTTGGTCTGTCCACTTTTCAGAACCTTCTACCATTCTAATGACCTTGTCGTGGTTGCCAAAGTAGTATTCGCAATCCACGGCGAAGTCTTTCTCCAGAATCAGGTCGGGTCCCTGTAGCTTCTTTATTTCTGGCAATCCAAAGAGCAGCCAAGTGGGCAGTATGCCGAGTGCCAGCAGCATCAGACGCATCTTCCAACCGTTCATCATCGATACAAGCCATAGTAACAGACACCAGCCTATCATGGCGATGGTAGATGACAGACGATAGCTTATGCTGAAATGACAGACGGCCATAAAGGTCATCACTACCAGTGCCAGTATCAGAGCGATCATTTTGCCTACCTTGAAGTTCCTAAGTGCCTTATATAATAAGGTTCCCACGAGCAACAGACAAATCGTCAGGATGATGGCTCCTACGTACAGATAGTAATAGAACTGCGTTAGGAAGTCACCTAACAGAAGTGCTAGTCCTCCATTGTGATTATAGGTCGAAATATAATCCCAAGACCATAAAAATAGTTGGTTCTGTTCCTGGAAGAAGAAATGGTATGGATACCAGAATTGGAAGAATACAAAGAAGGCAATAGCCCATAGAGCCATTACAATATTTGTGATTCCTATTAATCCAAGCTTCCTCATGGCTGATGCTTAAACGATAACCTTTGTCTTCTGGTATTTCTCACGGAATTCAGTTGGGCTGCAACCCTTGCGCTTTCGGAACAGACGGTTGAAGTTTGATAGCGTATTGAAGCCTGTTCTCCAGCAAATCTCGCTGATGCTATCTGAGGTGTCGACCAATAAGCGAGCGGCATGCCCTAGACGGATGTCGACAATATACTCAGAGATGTTCTTGGCAGTGCGTTGTTTGAAATATCGGCTGAATGCTGTTGATGCCATACCAACAAGATTAGCCAACTGATCGAGACTTATTTCTTCTTTATAGTGCTCATCGATATAGTTCTTCACTTTCAGAATCCGTTTCGATTCACTTTCCACTCCAACCTTGGCAAACGAAGAGGTTGCCAACTCGCGAGCATCGTCGTATTTCGATAATTCATAGAGTATAGAGAAAAACTCTTGCACAGCCAAGAAACCTTCTTCTAAAGATGAAAGTCGGACAAGACGGTGGTAGACCATCATAATAGCCTGAGGAGGGAATGCTAGTCCACGCTTTGCCCTGATGAGCATTTGATAGATGGATTTATACGAATTGAATCTGAATGGCGATGTGGACAAGTCGAAATTAAGTCGAAACTGAATCGTCACTTCATGGATGTCCTCACTCTTGCATTCGTGCTGCTCCCATACATGCTCTAAATCGGAGCTTGTTATGAGTACTAAGTCCAAATCGCCTATCACCTCGCTTGAGTCACCGACTACACGCCGAGCCCCCGCACCATTGGCCACGAAGTTGAGTTCTAATACATCATGTACGTGAATGGGATAATCAAATTCCTTCTTATGGCGATTGGCCACGTACATAAAGTCATTCTCGTTCAAAGGCGTAATCTCGCGCAATACTCTTGTTTCCATTGTTTTGGTTTTATTTGGTCTTGATTTTGCCGACAAAGATACACCATTTAATTGAAAATACCACCTAAAAAGCGAAAAGTTTCATCTTTTTACAGTTTTTTCTGCAACTATTTGTATCTTCGCAGCGTCAAATAGACAAACATCAATTTAAATCTACAATGAAGAAAGTATTGAAAATTGCACTGTTGAGTGTGCTGGGACTGGTCGTAGTCGCAGGTGTGTTAGTATGGATGGAATTCGGACCACTGATTAAAGGCGCTAATTCTTGCGTGAAACTCGACGACGGGCTGTACTACATGGAGTATCGGGGCGACGATGGGTTCGACGGATTAATGACGAAGGGTGGATTTGAGAAAGCCGACGATATGGTTGGCTTTATCATTGAATTCTTGTCGAAAGGACATTACAAGCCTGAAGTGGATACTTCGAAAGAACCCTATGGATGTTCGGCACTCACGGTGAGCACACCCGACGGCGGCGTGATGATGGGTCGCAATTTCGATTTCCCGTCGGCTATTGCCGTTATCATGCATTGCATTCCTGATAAGGGGTACGAAACAATCACTACTTTCAACGCGGAGTTCTACGGATTTGGTAAGGATTACAAGCCCGAAGGATTCAAGAATCAGTATATGGCTTTGACTGGGTTGTTTGTCGCCCTCGATGGTATCAACGAGAAAGGATTGGCCATTGCCGATCTGATGGCTGGCGATACGATACAGACTAACCAGCGCACCAGCAAACCCGACCTAACGACGACAGCAGCCATCGCCTATATGCTGAAGAATGCGGCTAATGTAGACGAGGCTCTCAAACTGCTTGAAGGTATCGATATGCACTCAGATATTGGTTCGGCTCATCATTACGCAATGGCTGATCCCACGGGCAGAAGCGTGGTTGTGGAGTATGTTGACAATAAAATGGTGGTAACGGAATCACCTGCCGTAGCCAATCACTATTTGTGCGAGCAAAAACTAAATGTAGGACTTGCAGAAGGTGATGACCGTTATGACAGACTTTGCCAACGGTTCGACCAGACGGGCGGTGTGATGAGTGAGAAACAGTTGACTGATGCCATCTCGGCTGTTTCACAACCTCAGCGCGAGGGATTCCTCGGAACGGCTTGGACGATGGTGATGGATATGAAGCATCCTTCCATCACTTACTATTCCCGCCGCCACTTCGACAAGCCATTCCATTTCGAAATAGGAAAGTAATATAAAAAAGAGATTATCCCCAAGGACACGATTAAGCTAACAATAATGAGAAAGTGGTTATCAATAGTACTTTTGGCTTTGGTCTGCATACCGGGCAGTGCACAGGACTTGGCACATTACAAACGAGTAATAAAGGAACTCAGTTCAGCCAAGTACCAAGGACGAGGCTATGCTAAGGAAGGTGCAAACAAGGCCGGTAAATATCTACAGAAGGAGTTTGAGAAGGCAGGTGTGGACGAGGTGACACTACAACCTTTCAAGTTGAACATCAATACGTTCTGTGGTAAGATGCAGATGTGGGCCGATGGAAAAAAGCTAGAACCTGGTGTGGATTTCTCGATGCGAGAGTATTCACCTGGCGTGAAGGGTGAGTTTCCTGTCTATCATGTCGACACGCTGAACTATAATGCTGAGCAGATGTTTGCCGACCTTGCCAAGCCTGAATACGCCAACTGTCTGGTGGCATGCGAGTTCTGGTTCACTTACAAGCATCGCAAGGATTTCTCCCGTTTACAAAAGGCTAACGAATGTAACAATGCTGGACTCATTTACACATGGGAGGCACCAATTAAATTTTTTAAAGCCTACGGTGAGAAAGTGGTAGATAAACCTATCATATGGGTAACACCCGAGGCTATTGAGGGCGTACAGCGTGTAAAAGTGAATGTCGACAATCAGTTCCTGAAAGATTACGAGTGTTTCAACGTCATTGCAAAGGTTGCTGGGCTATGCCACGATAGTTGCTACGTCTTCACTGCGCATTATGACCATCTTGGCAATTTGGGCAAGAAGGTATTCTATGCCGGAGCCAACGATAATGCCTCGGGTACTGCCGCCATCGTAACATTAGCCGCCTATTATGCCAAGCATCGTCCGCCCTATGATATGTACTTTATTGCTTTCTCTGGTGAAGATGCTAATCTGCGTGGCTCCAATTACTACGTTGAGCATCCCATCGTACCGCTGAGCCAGATCAAGTACCTGTTTAATATCGATATGATTGGTGACAACAACCCAGTTCAGTACTGCGAGGTGAGCGATGAGGGGATGCTAGGTTTTAAACTCTTTGAGACGATCAATACAGAGAAGCACCACTTCGAGGCTCTGTATCGTGGCGACCTGGCTGCCAATAGCGACCACTATCCCTTCGCCACGCGCCATGTGCCCTGCATTTTCTTAGAGAACGAAAAGGGTGATGCCTTCCAATACTACCATACCATCTTCGATACATACAAGACAGTCCGTTTCGACAGTTATGAGCCTGTATTCCGATTGGTGCGCGACTTCGTAGAGCAGTATTAAAAGAATAGTATGACGGATGAATAAGAAACGCCTTTTATATCTGGACAATCTGAAGGTATGTCTGACGGTGCTGGTGATATTCCACCACGCAGGTCAGGCATACGGCGATGGTGGCGACTGGGCTTATCATCCCAGCAATCCTGCCGAGTTTATGCCTTGGATATGGCATTTCTTCTCAGTTAATGCAGCCTTCTTTATGGGGCTGTTCTTCCTGATTTCAGGTTACTTCGTGCCCACAAGTTTTGATAAGCAGGGGGCCAAGGTGTTTGTGAAGAAGAAACTCATCCGCCTGGGAATCCCGCTGTTGCTGATGGGTGGAGTGATATCTGTTTTATCAGGCAAACCTGAGATTGGACACATGTGGTATATCGAGAGTCTGCTCGTATTCTGTCTTATTTATGCCTTGATACGCCAAATCTGCAAACCAATCGATAGTGAGTGTTCATCGAAACCTACCATCATCGGCCTGCTGATATTTGGTGGTGTGATGGGTATAGGTAGTTATTTCATCCGTCAGGTCAGTCCACAGGATCATTGGATCTGGCCCTTTGGCATCATCCCGTTGCCAATGGAGCCTGCCCACTATCTGCAGTATGTGATGATGTTTGTCATCGGTATTTTGGCACGAAGATTTGCCTGGCTCGAAAAAATGGGTAATACTACAGGAGCTCTATCGTTAACGATTGGCTGCCTTTTAGCTTTAGGCATCTATCTCCGCGACGGGGGTGTTTGGAACGACTTCGTAACTCAGTGGTTTGGCATTTACGAATCGCTCTTGTGCGTGTTTATCTGTTTCGGACTACTCTGGCTGTTCCGCCAGTATGGCAATTGCGACAGTAAGTTCTGGCAGTGGTGTGCTGCTCAGTCGTATGGCGCTTATATCTTCCATCTGTTGCTAATGATAGTTCTGCAATATGCCACTGATAGCATCTGGATGGGGGCCTTCGGCAAGTTTATGTTCATTGGCATTATTACCACCATCTGTTCGTTTGTGCTCACATGGTTGGTAAGGCTGATTCCTGGAGCCAAGAAAGTGCTTTAGGTCACCAAACAATGACTATTTATATACTTTCCTCTTGCTTAATCGCAGCACGAACCTGTGCCATATTGCTGCGCGATACAGGGAGCGATTCTTGACAGTGCTTGATGAGCAGCTGGATGGAACCAGAATGCGAGATGATTTGCTCTACTTGACCAAGGTTAACCAGAAAGGCACGATGGCAGCGCACAATCATCGGGTAGGGTAGAAGTGTTTCCTCCATCTGTTTCATGGTGGCGCGAAGCATGTCAGTACGCACTTGTCCGTCGCGCAGATGGCTCACTTTGACATAGTTGCCAACGGCCTCAATAAATAATAAGTGGGATAACTGTAGTGTTACAGATTCGTTGGTTGTACCAGCGAGGGTCAATTCCTGTTGGAGGGGAGTCGTTGGTTGTTGGATGGGATCTGCAATCCCTGAGTCAGGAACTGCGGATTCTAAATCCGCAACAACACGTTCTTCTTGCATCTTCTTCAACTCCTCATTCAACTGTCGAGTCTCTTCCAATTCCATCGCCAGATATTTATTGCGGAACTTGAAGCGCCAGTAGAGTCCGATGGCGAAGGAGAGGAATGCGATAATCACTAGCGTCTCCAGATAGTTGCTCAACGACAGTCTGTTGCCCTCTACCAGCTCGCTCATCGCAAAGTGGCGATAGAGACAGATGAGTAGCGACACCAACGGCGTGTTGATGCATTGGAAACGGAGATTCCTGCTGATGATATAGCTGATACCACGGTCGTAGGAGCGTGGCATGCGAATCATGTATCGCAGAATGACTTCCGTCAGAAAACAACTGAACAGGCCCAATGCAAATAAAGCCAGCAGATGAATAGAGGCTTGCCATTGCCACATTTCAAGTCCAAAGGGCTTGAAGATGGCTAATGCCAGCACCATGAAGGCGGTGCTGATGAAACGAGTGCTGATGGTTTCTTTGTGACCTTTGTTCATACGATTGGCAAAAGTAATACAATTCTGTTAAATCACCAAATCATTCGTCACTTTTCAGTCATTTCATCACACATTTGGCTCCGTTTATCACAAAACTATGCAGAATATCCCAGAAATTTGGAGGGTATGGCGATACATAATACCTTTGCACCCAGAAACGTTTAATTATAAAAAGTAAAAGTAATGAAACCAAGAACGATTATCGGATTAGTTTTTATTGTAGCCGGACTGCTTAAGTTGACTATAATCTGGGAGTTTATTCATTGGAGTTGGTTCGCGCAGGTAACCGAGCAACCTTGGGTTACTTATTTCTGCATATTCCTTATTATATGTGTAGGTGCTCATCTGATTATTGACAGTTACCGCCGCGATCCCGACCAGTGGTTGCAGCGCCCGCTGCCCATCGGTGAGGATGGCAAGCGCATCTGCTGCTCAGTACATTATGGTGGCGATGAGTATGTATATCGCGGCGAGACGTTCCACGGTGCCCGCCTTGATGCTTTCTGCGGCGGTATCCGCATGGACCTGCACGAGGCTGTGATTACCGAGGATGAGGAGATTGACATCCACACTTTCTGCGGTGGCATCGAACTTTATGTGCCAACCCATGTTAACGTTGTAGTGAAGAGTCGCAGTTTTATCGGTGGAGTAGGCAACCATGTCACACATACCCCCGATCCGAAAGCGCCCACCCTCCACATCGTCGCCAGCAATTTCTTTGGCGGCGTGGATATCAAAAATTAACCTTCTTCTGCAACAATTTGTAATTTCTCAGCGTCAAATACGACAAATAGGTCAAAGAAACGATTAAAAGGATATAGGTATATGAAAAAGATTGTTTTTAGGATGACAGCTCTCATGGCTGCAATGATGATGACACTGACAAGTTCCGCCAAGATACAGGATTGGGGCGGACGAGTGATTGACGAGAAGGGCGAACCGATGCCCTATGTGAATGTAGTACTGCTGTCGCTGCCCGATTCTGTCTTTGTGCAGGGTGCAATGACGGATATGGACGGCGTGTTCAAGATTGTGACGGATGTCAATGAAGGTCTGTTCAAGGTGACCAGCGTTGGCTACCAGACCTTATATATCAATGCAGGGCAGAACCTGACCATCCAGATGAAGGAGGACACGCAACTCCTAAAAGAAGTCGTGGTGAAGGGACAGTTGCCAAAGACCCATGTGAAGGGCGACGCCATGCGCACCACCATTGCTGGTACGATACTTGAGAAGGCCGGAACCCTGAGCGATGCCCTGTCGAAGATTCCTTCTTTGGAGGCTGAGCGCGATGGTGGTGTGAAGGTTTTGGGCCGTGGCGATGCCGAGGTATATATCAACGGGCGCAAGGTGCAGGACATGAAGGAACTCTCACGCCTGCGTTCCGATCAGATCCAGCATGTCGATGTGGTCCAGAATCCAGGTGCCCGCTATGCAGCCTCTGTGAAGGCCGTCGTGCGTATCACACTGAAAAAGGCACAGGGCGAAGGCCTGAGTTTCCAGAACAGCACACAGTTCATGTACCAGTACGGCGGTTCGCTGAATAATAACCTCACCGCTAACTACCGTACAGGCGGACTCGACGTTACGGGCTCGTTCTGGGTGGGCACCTATAATCACTATAAGGGCTTGCAGGAAAACGACCTAGCTTACTACGTTGGTCCCGACTTTGTAACCGGTCACTCCACTCAGGAAATCAGACACCCCTGGCACGCTTGGTCGCCACAATTGCAGTTCAATTATATGGTTAACGAGAACCATACCTTTGGTGCCTATTACAAATACGACCGTACGCCCAGCGGTGAGACGAAGGGCGACTATATTACAGATATGTTCGAGAACGGCATCATGACCGAGCATTCTGCAAGCTATATCTGGCAGGATGAGAGTGTCAAGAAGCACATCTTTAACGCCTATTATAATGGTAGGGTGGGCAAGCTGGGTATCGACCTGAACATCGACGGACTCTTCGACGATACCAATATACCAGGCCGAACGAAGGAACAGACTACGCTTGTAGGCTCAACCCCAGTCGATCGTACTATCGAGAATAATACCGACAACGCCAACAACTTCTGGGCCTCAAAGCTCATCTTCAGCTATCCTGTGCTGAATGGTAATCTCTCCGTTGGCGGCGAGTACAGCTACAACCACCGCACGGATGCCTATACATTCCTGGCTTCCGACTATGTGCCCGTAAAAACCACCGACTCGGAGATCAACGAGAAGTCGGCATCAGGTTTCGTTGAGTATGGTCGTCAGTTCGGCAAGGTCTTCGCTCAGGTTGGTCTGCGCTATGAACACCTGACCAACGACTACTTCAACTTCGGCAAGCGCGAGGACGAAGTGTGCCGTAACTACGGCGACTGGTTCCCTACCTCTACCCTGTCAGCTCCCATCGGGAAGTTACAACTCAGCCTGTCGTATCGTCGCGACATTGAGCGCCCGGCCTATGGCAACCTGACCAGCTCTACGATCTACGTCAACCGTTACACCTACCAGAGCGGTAACCCCTACTTGCAGCCTACCTACACCCACAGCCTCGTGCTGAATGCAAGTTACAAGTGGGCTAACCTCTCGCTGAACTACGCCCGCAATAAGGATGTTGTCACGATGTCTACTGAGCCCTTCCCTGGTTCTGAGGATCCCCTCGTCAGCCTCGTGCGCCCCATCAACAGCGACAAGGACTACAATCAGTTCACCATCAATCTCTCGGCTATGCCCACCATCGGCAAGTGGCATCCCATGTGGTACGCCTTCGCTGTGTTCCAGAACTATCAATCGCCTACGGCCGACGGTTCAATCCTGACGCTGAACCGCCCATACTTCACGTTCGTTTGGCAGAACGACATCGAACTGCCCCACAGCTTCCGCTTGCGTGCCAATGCCCAGTGGGCTAACAAGGGCGATTACAATAACAACCGCATCATCTCCAACCGCTTCAATGCAGAACTCGGCATCCAGCGCGACTTCAACCTCCGCCGTCTGGGTCTGCTGACGCTCGATGTGCGCTGCGTCGATATCTTCAACACCAACAAGACCGATGCCACTATCTTCGGTTTCCGCGAGTTGACAGTACACAACCCTGCCCGCCGCACGTTCCTCGTCAACCTCAACTGGAAGTTCAACGAGGCCCGCTCTAAGTATCGTGGCTCCGGTGCCGGCGAGAAGCAGAAGGCCCGTATGTAGTTCTGCGCAAGAATGTCCCAAAAATTTGGCTGTTTCGGCAATTATTTGTATTTTTGCGCCATCAAAACAGATAAACAAAGTAGATGAAACAGGAAATCAATCCCAAGGATACCAACAGAGCCGTCGCCTTCGAGCTGTGGACCAAGTCGCCCATGCCGATGGTGACGCTCATAAAGACCTTCGACGTCACGCGGCTCTGTAAGGTGAGCCGTCGGCGCGGTATGAAATTCAATATGCTATTGTGCTGGTGCATCGGCAAGGCAGCATCAGGGATACCAGAGTTTTACATGTTGCCCCATGACCGGAAACTGTACAAATACGACCGTATGGCCATCAATGTGATAGCTGATAATGTCAAGGGCGGACTCAGTTTCTGCGATGTTGCCGTCAGCGACGACCTCGAGGCGTTTAATGCCAATTACCTGCATCTCATGGAGACCATCAGCCGTACTTGTCAGGACATCCTGGACGATGAAGCCGTCATCGTAGGCACATCGGCAGTCACAGGCACTGAACTCGATGGCATCGTCAATCAGTATAGCGGCAGATTCACCAATCCTTTCGTGGCTTGGGGGCGTTATCGCAAGGGTTGGTTTAAGACCACCTTGCCCATCTCCTTCCAGTTCCATCATGCTCAGATGGACGGCTCTCACGCAGCCCGATTCCTGGAAGAACTGCAAAAGACAATTAATACAATATAAATACAATGTATCAAACCCGCAATTTACCCAACACCCGAATCGATGTGGCCGATGCCCTGAGAGGTATCGCTGTGGCTGGCATCATCCTGTATCACTCCGTAGAGCACTTCAATATCTTCACCCAGGAGCCGATAGTCCATACGCTGGCCAGTGATCAGACTGTAGCCGACGTGCTAGCCTGGTTGCTCTCTGGCAAGATGTATGGTATCTTCGCCATGCTCTTCGGACTGAGTTTCTTCATCATGAACGATAACCAGCAGCAGAAAGGCAAGAACTTCTCCTTACGCTTTGCATGGCGTATGTGCTTACTCTTTCTCTTTGGCGTTATCAATGTTACCTTCTATGATGGCGACATCCTGATGCTCTATGCCTGCTATGGCCTGCTGCTCATCCCCATCAGCTATCTGCCGTCCAAGTGGGTGTGGTGCATCATCGCCCTGCTGGCCATTCAGCCCGTAGAGCTTTATTGTCTGCTGACGGGCACCACGCTCGACCACACCACCATGTGGGAACTATACAGTAAGATCAATAGCGCCCACGAGCATGGCACGTTCTTGGAGAATGCTCTTACCAACCTGCGATATGGATTTGAGGTAAACTTCCGGTTCAATGTCTTCAGCGGACGATTGACGCAGTTGCTCTGCCTCTTCATCCTCGGCATGCAATTGGGACGTCAGCGAATGTTTTACAACGAGGGACGCAATCTGAAGATTTGGCACACTATCCTCGGCATATCAGCCATCGTTGTCATTGCGTTGAGTTTCGTAGATTTCGGCGAACTCGACTCGTGGCTCAAGCCCATCTACAACTTCATTATCCTGCTGATGATTGTCTCAGCCGTTGTTTCAGCCTGGTATGCTTTCGAGGGTGTTCGCCGGGTGCTCCATCATCTCTGCATCTTCGGCCGCATGAGTCTCACTAACTATCTGCTGCAGTCCGTCATCGGCTGTGCCATCTTCTGCGGCTATGGCTTGGCCTGTTACCATCTTCTGGGCATTACCTATGCCGTCATGGTTGGCTGCGCTATGGTTATTTGCCAGTATCTCTTCGCACGTTATTGGTTTAGCAGTCATCCTCGCGGACCGTTAGAGGGGCTTTGGAGAGAACTCACGTGGCTCGGGCGGAAGGGCTAATTGAGCTGTTACCATATTAAATGCTTCATAGGATGGCCACCCCATTGGTTGTCATTTATGTAGCGGAAACCAATAGAGGTATATAGCGCCTCGCCGATGGGATTGTCTTTGTCGACCAGCAGACCGACACAAGGCAATCCCAATCTGTTGGCCCGTTCCTTGGTGCCCTTTAGTAGCTTTCGGGCAATGCCCTGACGGCGATATTCAGGAAGTACAGCCAGAGAGTCCAGATAGAGCTCGCCAGCCTGTGTCTCATCATCCATGCCAGAATGATCTTTTCCGATGTATTTTTTCGCAGCTTCGATGAAAGCCCTTCGCAGTTCATGCAGCCTGGCACCGTCATAGCTCACAGAGATGCCGATGATCTTATCACCATCCATCGCCACCAGCGTATTCCTGTAACTATACTGTGAATTCTCGCGCTCCACAAGCATCGTCATCATCTTGTGGAAATCATTTAATCCAAAGCCGTCGCCACAGAAGTATAGGCAACAGTCATCCGTCATAGCCGTCATAATCAGGCGGGCTATCTCTGCCGCCTGATCCTTGGTGCCTTCCACGATGTGGACCTTATTGTGAACTCCTATTTCAGTCATCTTACAAACTGCCAATCATCAACTTTTGTTAAATATTCGATGCAAAAATACGAAAAAACGAAGAATTATTACTATATTTGCCAAAGAATTAATATGTTTTGTGTTTATGTGTAGGCTGAGATGGCTGTGTGGGGGAATCCTGATGTTGCTGACACTGACGGTATCAGCTCAGGATTTACGGACGCAAGTGGAACAACTGCGCACAGATATGTACCGGCTTTTCGGTACTGACAGCCTGCAGCGATTCATGGAAACTTCAGACCGACTGAAAGAAATGGCCCAGAAGACGGGCGACGAAAAGACTTTCTATCGTACATGGGGTAATCAGGTGCTTTTCATCTTCAGAAAAAAAGACCGCAAGGAGGGTCAGGCCATGCTGGAACAGTTGCGCGCTCATGCTCAAGCGCGCGACAGCAAGTTTGGCTTATATTGCGCCACATCGGCTAACATTACGATACAGGGCGTGCTCAAGGTTGACAATAATCTGGAAGAATCCTATAAGGAATGTATCAACTACATCCATCGCTACTTCCCAGAGGAGAGTGCCGCAAAAGACTATTTAGGATTGGCCCGAATATATTACAACGCCAAACAATATCAGAAGGTAATGGATATGGCCAAGAAGGCTATGAAAGAACCAAACTTAAACGACTCTCATCATCAGCTGGCACTCGCTTACCTCTGTATAGCCTATTCCCACATGCCCGATAATCAGATTGACATCAAGACATTCAACCAATACTATCAGGATTATAAGAAATTCAGGAAGAAAACAGGTCGTGACATAGGTATGAACGGCATTGTAGACTATAACTACTACCGTCTGAACAACAAACCGCGAGAAGCGCTGGAAGCAGCCAAGCGTATCAGTCTACCAACAAACAGACTGACCTATATGGCAGTTGCTTACGAATTGCTCGACAGTTTCAGGCAGGCCTATTTCACGATGAAGTCGTATAATAAGCTGATAGACTCGCTGAATACAGCCGAAAGTAGGAAACAGGCCACGGAGCACGCCCTGCAGTTGAGTATTGCTCGGGCTGAGAACGAAGCCAAGGACTTGCGCATCGAAAACCAGATGCTGGAACTGGAACATATCAATGATGAACTGGAACAGAAGCGATTGGAGGAAGAGGCGCTGAATCTGAGCCTGCAGAAACGAGAAGCCGAACTGATCAATGCCGCCACAAAACTGAGAAACGACAGTCTGGACCGTCATAACAAGGATCTGAAAATCTCAGAATACCAGTCGAAACTCGAAGCACAACAGCAGAAGGAGCACGCCAAGAAACTGCAGGCGTTGTCGGCAGCCGTCATCGGCTTGATTGTAGCAGGATTTCTCATTAACTATTTCTATCGTCGCCAGAAACACCTGAAAGAGATACAGACGGCCTATAATAAGTTGGAGGATGCCTATGAAAAACTGGAGACTACTACCAAGGCGAAAGAGCGAATAGACAGCGAACTGCGTATTGCGCATAGCATTCAGGAGAGTATGGTGCCACGCATATTCCCACCTTTCCCCGATCGTGAAGACATCGATCTTTATGCATCGATGACGCCAGCCAAGGAAGTGGGTGGCGACCTCTACGACTTCTTACTGCTGCCACCATCATTGCGCGATGGCGACGAACGTCTCTGTTTCTGTATCGGCGATGTCAGTGGAAAGGGCGTACCAGCATCCTTGTTTATGTCGGTGGTGGTTAACCTGTTCCGCATCGTAGCCAAGGAGGGAAAAACACCCGCAGAGATAGCTACGAAGGTGAACGAAGCCGTAGCAGCCGACAATGAGAACGGCATGTTTGCTACCATGTTTATCGGCGAGATCGACCTGCGTACAGGCGTTCTGGAATACTGTAACTGCGGCCATAATCCCCCAGTGGTAGGCGGACAATTCCTCCAGATGCAAGAAACCAATGCCCCCATCGGCTTATGGCCCGGATTGGAATTTATCGGCCACACCGTAGAAGGCATGAAAGACAAGATGCTGCTGCTTTACACCGACGGTGTGACTGAGGCAGAGAATATGGACCAAAAGCAGACGGGCGATGACTGGCTGATCGACATTCTTAAAGATCATCCCATGGATAATGCCCGTGAGTTGATTGGAGATATTCTCAGGGAAGTGGCCACCCACGTGGGCGATGCCGAACCCAGCGATGATATTACACTTCTATGCCTTAAGATATAAAAAAACGAGACAACTTGAGAGTTGTCCCGTTTTTTTTTCCAATCATTGACATCAACATCAATTCTCTATGAACTTGTGTGAAGCAAGCATCTTCGCGGGGTCGAGGGCTTCGTCGAGCTTCTCCTGAGTCATGAGTCCTTTCTCCAGCACGATATCGTAAACCGAGCGGTTGGTTTCCAGCGCCTCCTTGGCCACCTTCGTCGAGGTCTTGTAGCCGATGTAGGGGTTCAGGGCTGTCACGATACCGATGGAGTTCTTCACCATCTCCAAACAGTGCTCCTTGTTCACGGTGATGCCGAGTATGCACTCCTCGGTGAGGGTCTCAATGGCTCTTCTCATCCAGATGAGGCTCTCGAAGAGTGATTCAGTAATTACAGGCTCCATCACATTCAGCTGTAGCTGACCAGCCTCGGCAGCGAAGCTAATGGTGGTATCATTACCAATCACCTTGAAGCAAACCTGGTTCACTACCTCAGGAATTACGGGGTTCACCTTACCCGGCATGATGGAAGATCCAGGAGCCTTCGGCGGCAGGTTGATTTCATGGAGTCCGCAACGAGGACCAGAGGCCATCAGTCGCAGGTCGTTACAGATCTTCGACAGCTTCACGGCCAGACGCTTAAGGGCTGAAGAGTAGCTCACGTATGCACCCGTATCAGGCGTTGCCTCTACAAGGTCGCTAGCCGATACGAAGGCTTCACCCGTCAGCTTGGCCAGGTTGGCAGCACAGAGCTTGGCGAATCCAGGAACGGCGTTCAGTCCTGTACCGATGGCTGTACCACCCATGTTGATTTCGAGCAGCAGCTTCACGTTGCGCTCCAGGTTCAGTATCTCCTCCTCCAGGTTGTTGGCGTAGGCGTTGAACTCCTGTCCGCTGGTCATAGGCACGGCATCCTGCAGCTGTGTACGACCCATCTTGATGCAGTCCTTAAACTCGTCGCCCTTGTAACGGAAGGCGCTGATCAAGCCTGTAAGGGCTGCAATCAGACTCTTGTTCATGTGCACGATGGCTAGACGGATGGTGGTAGGATAAACGTCGTTGGTACTCTGTCCGCAGTTACAGTGATCGTTCGGATAGCAATGCTGGTAGTCGCCCTTCTCATAGCCCATGATCTCGAGGGCACGATTGGCTATCACCTCGTTGGCATTCATGTTCACCGATGTTCCTGCGCCACCCTGCATCATGTCGATGGGGAAGTTCTCATGCCACTTACCATCTATCAACTCACGACAGGCCTGTGAGATGGCACCGGCAATCTCGTCGTTGATCACGCCGAGTGTGTGGTTGGTTTCTACTGCAGCCAGCTTCACGTAAGCAATAGCTTTGATGAAGTCTGGATACATCGACATCGTCTTGCGCGAGATGTGATAGTTGTTGATACCACGCTGTGTCTGTACGCCGTATAATGCATCGGCTGGTACTTTGAGTTCGCCTAAGAGGTCGGACTCTACTCTGAATTTCTTGTCTGCCATAATTATAATATTTATTATTTAATATTTAATGTTTAATCTTTAATGTACTAGAACATCGGCAGCTGCCAGATGTAACCTAGTGAAATGCGGTTGGTGCTGTAATTCTCGTTGCCATACACCTTAGCACGATCCGTGTAACTATAGTGGCGGCCCACATAGGTGAGGAAGAAGTGCAGGTTGCTGTTCTGCAGCGGATAGTACTCGATGCCAGCCAGATAGCCGTATGCCGTGCGATACTTGCCTTTCTCAAGCACACCGCTGGCCTTTGAGAGACCCTCGTTCTCAAGCATTCCCTTTACAAAGACGTTCCATTTCGGTGAGATGCGATACTGGGCCTTCATCACAAACGACAGATACTCGGCATCATTCTGATGACCTTGATCGTCCTTGGGACCCACGATACCTGTTACGATACCTTCACGATCAATACCCTCACGCATGTACATCACGTCGAAGAAGGCATTGAATTTATCGAGATTCAGCTCGTTACCTAGGGCAATATAATGGCTCTGGTAACCCTCGGCCTGACTCATGATGGAGTAACTCCAGCGCGTATTAAACACGCCACCGAAACTACCATTCCAGTTCACGGTGTAGAGTAGGGGCACCTTCGAATGGTCGTAGCCCAGGCCATACATATCTTCCATGCTGGCACTACGGCTGTCGAGTACCTGCAGCTGCAACTGATGATTAGGATTCAGCTGGAACTGGAAGTTGGCACCCGTCAGGAAGTTGCTCATATAGTCCACCATGTCTGAGTACTCATAAATCTCAATGGGGTTGAGGTCAAACTCTATACCACCGTATGCAGCACATTGCTTACCCAGGAACATCGAGAACACGTCGCTCGTCTTCACGCCGATACCAGCTACGTCGATGGATGATGTCGGCATGTTGTCGATGCCGTCAGGAGCGGGCGAGTTGTTACGGTTCAGGCGCTGACGCCAGCGGAAAGAGAAGGTTTTGTTGATATTTCCCTTTGCCTCAATACGAATCTGACGCATATTAAACTTGGCATTCTGGAAATCACCGTCGGCCTGGTTCACATCGAAACTGTTGTTAAGGTTTAGCAGGAAGTGGAAGTTATCCTGCTTCTTCTCAATCTTCGTGACCTTCTCGAACAGCGATTCCTCACCTGCCGATGCGTCCTTGTCCTGCTGCGCATTCGCCGTCAGCGCCACGCACAGCGTCATTCCGAATAATAGAATTTTCTTCATAACTCTCAATTCTAGATTCAAAATTGTCAATTATCAATTGTCAATTGACCTAGTATTTCGCAAAGATTTCCTGAATCTGCTTCCAGTCCTTAGTCTTGGTCAGCGCCAGCATCAGCAGCACGCGAGCCTTCTGCGGATTCGACAGCAGTGCAGCCACGAACTCATACTTATCATCGTCCACCTCACCATTCAGACAGGTAGGACCATTCGGGCAACGGCTTGAGCGTACCACGATGATACCCTTCTCGCGAGCCTTCAGCGCTACATCAAACACATCCTTGTAGAAGTTTCCATCGCCTACACCGGCCAGCACGATACCATCGAACTTAGCATCAACGAAAGCCTGGAAGGGCAGGGGAGAGCAGTTGGCATAACCGTAAACGATACCCACCTGTGGCAGCTTGTCCAGATTGCTCACGTCGAACTCACTTGCCAACGTATGCTTGAACTCTACCTTAGAGAAATAGTGTACTTCACCATTGTATACATAGCCCAACGGACCAGCGTTGGCAGCCTTGAATGTAGCCACGTCGATGGTATGCGTCTTGATGATGTCCTTGGCATAGATCAGCTCGTTGTTCATGCAGCACATCACGCCACGACCCTTTGACTCGGGACTTGCAGCAGCCACTACACCAGCATAGAGGTTGCCAGGACCATCGGCGCTGATGGCAGTCGACGAACGCATCGAGCCTACCAGGATCACGGGTTTGTCGCTCTTCACCGTCAGGTTCAGGAAGTAAGCCGTCTCCTCCATCGTGTCGGTTCCGTGAGTCACCACTACGCCGTCATAGCCTTCATCGTTCAGCAGCTGGTTAATGCGCTTCGAGAGTTTCAGCCACACCTCGTCGTTCATGTCCTGCGAACCGATGTTTACCAGCTGCTCGCCTGTTACGTCAGCAATATAGAGCATCTGGGGCACAGCGTCAATCAAGGTCTTTACACCCACCTGTCCGGCTGTGTAAGCAGTAGAAGTAGCCGATTCACTCACACCGGCTATGGTACCACCAGTGGCGATAATTCGGATTTTTGGTTTAGCTACGATGTTCACTGACACCAACAGTGCTAAAAGCACCATCACATAACGCATAGTTTTCATAAGCTTAATTGATTTTTAGTTTGTTAGTAATGTTATTTAATAAAAGAATGTAATAATCAGGTAACCTATGCCGATACTCACAAAGGTAGTGATAAATCCGGATAGTTGGAACGAGTGGTTCAGCACATACTTGCCTATGCGCGTGGTTCCAGTCGTATCGAAGTTGATGGCAGCCACCTCCGTGGGATAGTTGGGGAAGAAGAAGTAACCATTCACGGCAGGGAACATGGCTACCAGTGCCAATGGCGCAATGCCCAGACCGATACCCAAGGGGAAGAGCGTACGCACCGTAGCAGCCTGCGAGAAGAGCATGATGCTCATGATAAACAGGGCCACGCTGAACAGGAACGGATACTCGGTCACGATCTCGGCTATATGGCTCCTAAAGAACTCCAGGTTGCCATTAAAGAAGGTGTCGCCCATCCATGCGATACCAAAGATGGCTATCATCGCATTCATACCTGCAGCGAATATATTGCCGCTTACCGCCTTCTTCACGTTGGCCTTACCCACCAGCAGAATCACGGCAGCCATCGACATCATCAGGATCTCAATCGTCTCAGGCATGGTCAGTTTGGTCACCACGCCATCCACCTCAAACGATGGACGCAGCGAGGGCGCACTACCGAAGGTAATCACCAATATCACGCCCAGCAGGAACGCCAGTACACTCCATTTGGCCCTTGGATTCGGGCTCTGCTCCATCTCAGCCATAGCCTTGCTTTCCGCCTCAGGATTAATGAGTCCCTCGCGTACTCGGCGCTGGTACTCCGGGTCGTCCTCCAGCTCCTTGCCCACACGGTTCTGCACGAAGCTCGCCACCAGAATCGCTATGAACGAGGCAGGGATGCACACCAGCAGAATATCCTTCAACTCTATGCCCTGTCCACCCAGCAAGTCGGTAGAGATTACAGCCGCAGTGGCAGCCGACATCGGCGAACCCGTGATGCCCAGCGAGGCAGCAATCGTAGCCACCGTCATCGGGCGCTCGGGGCGTATCTTCGAGTTCTTCGCTATCTCCGATATGATCGGCAGCAGCGAGTAAGAGGTATGAGCCGTACCTGCTACCAGACAGAAGAGCCACGTGGTGAGCGGACCGTAATAAGTAATGTGTGTGGGGTGCTTACGCAGGAACTTCGCTGCCAGTCCCACCAGGTAGTCCAGACCCCCGGCAGCCTGCAGCGCAGCCGTTGCTGTAATCACCGACGCAATGATCAGCATCACGTCGATGGGCACCTTGCCAGGATGCATGCCGAAGATGAACACCAGGATAAATACACCCACCATACCGTAGATGCCCAGACCGATGCCTCCCACTCTGGCACCAATAAAAATCAGTGCAAGGACAATACACAATTGGAAAAGAACCAAGAATGTCACCATAGATTGTCTCGTTAAGTTATGAATAATTGTTTTAAGTTATGATCTCGATGGCAAATATAAGCAATTTTTCCTTACCTTGTATCTTGAAAACGAATATTTATTTGTAAAAAATCCGAATTTTTGTTAATTATCTTATTACCTATTATTAATTATCCTTGGTGGGTACATGTAGGCATGCCATGCTTAAAACCCTCTATTTTAGGTATTGCGCACATCGTTTTTTCACTTTACCTTTGCACCCGGAAATCAAACATAAACGGATTATGGGACTATTCAAGAAACTCTTTACTAACTGCGCCTGTCCCGAGGGACGCATGGGGCGCGCCATGCTTTGGTTTATGAACTGCTGTCATGCACCACTCACCAACTGGGGACTTGACCTCATCGGAATACAGAACAACTGGACCATGCTCGACATCGGTTGTGGCGGAGGCGCCACCCTGAAGCGACTGCTCAAGCGTAGCAAACACGCACAGGTTTATGGTATCGACATCTCAGAAGAGAGTGTCGCCAAAGCCCGTAAAGTCAATGTCCATCTGCTCGGCCATCAAGTGTTCGTATGTCAGGGTTCAGCCGAGAAACTGCCTTACGAGGATAGTAAGTTCGATCTCGTGACAGCCGTTGAGACCGTCTATTTCTGGCCCAACCTGCCAGGCTGTCTCCAAGAGGTGTCTCGCGTGCTGAAGCAGGGCGGCAAGTTCGCCATCCTGTTAGAAGTCGTCGATGGCGACTCCATGTGGACCAACGTCGTCGAAGGCATGAAAGTCTATTCCCCCGTAGAGCTTCAGGCCATGCTCCTTGAAGCCGGCTTCATCGAAACCGAGATCCATCACAAGCGCCCCTCTTACGCCACCATCATCGGCGTCAAGCCCTGACTTATCTTTCCCCTGTCATTTGAAATAAATTCAGGGCGCTAATGCAGGATTATCCCGAACTTTCTAGGCTTGCTAAGTAGAAATGTCGCACAGTTCTCTTATCTAAAGTCAATATTATTTATCAACACATTGGGCGGTCTTGAAGCTGCCCTTTTTAGGGCCTATATGCGGTTTTTGACTTTGCTCCGAGCAAAGTCGGACTTTCATCCGAGGAAACCTCCACTTTCCTCCGACCAAACTTCAACTTTGCTATGTCCCCTACTTTAGGCATCATTCTGTGATAATTATTCTGTAAGAAAAGATTACTAAAAGCGTTGCGTCTGTTGCAGCGTTGCAGTTATAAAAAACGTTATCCACATCTTTGAAAATACTTCTATATTTATATATATATTTATATATATAAAAATATAGAGTTAGATTTTGGCCAGTGTACAATCAAATTTCCAACTGCAACACTGCAACTGCAACGCAAAAAGTATATCCAGCAACGTGGAGCCAGCATGGGAAAAAGTGCATGGGTTGAGATCTCGGCTGATGTTCCGAGAGGTTGCAATCGGTAATGGTGCGGTTCGTCGCGATCCCTGTTAAGGGCAGTGGTGTAACGCTGATCACTTTACCCCATGTACAAGCATTTTTAGGGTGTAGACGGATTTTGAGGCGGTAATAAACAGAATGTTACGCTCTTTTCCGCCAAAACATACATTGGCCGTCCAGTCCTCAGGAATGGGGAAATGGGCTATCTGCTGGCCATCCTTGTTGAACACGGTCACACCGTCGCCGGTCAGATAGATGTTCCCACGGTCGTCGATCGTCATCCCGTCAGACCCCATGTCGGCAAACACCTGGCGGTTCGAGAGGGAGCCGTCGGGCTGAATGTCATATTTCAGGATTCTATTGGCCTTGGCCTCGGCCACATACAGATACTTTCCATCGGGCGTGCCTACAAGACCATTGGGCTGATTGAGCGTTGAGTCGAGCATCTGCAGTTGCTTGCCTCCAGGCGCCAGATAATATAAGCCTTCCACAGGCTGCTGGCGCTCTGGGTTGCGAGTCCAGTAGTCTCTCTGAAAATAAGGGTCAGTGAGATAATAACCTCCATCCTTCGAGATCCATACATCGTTGGGGCCGTTCAGCAACTGTTCGCGATAGTTGGTTATCAGTATCTCGGCTTGACCATCTATGTTGAAACGCCAGAGCTGATTGTCCATATCAGCGCAGGCTATCAGGTTGCCCTGGGCATCAAAGTACATCCCGTTAGAGCGACCGCTCTGATCGGTAAACAGGGTGATCTCGCCGGATTCGCAATCCCAATGGTAAATCTTATTGTTGGGCTGATCTGTGAAGTAGACATCGCCCTTTGCATCGACCGCAGGCCCTTCTGTGAAGCTAAACGAATCAGCGACTCTTACAGGGATTTCGCCTTCTGCAACTATATCATTTGAGCGAGTTGGAGCGCATGCAGCCATCAGAATGCTGCATGCTCCAACTATGATTGAGTTTGATAGTCTGTCCATAAGTTTAGGGATTGTTATTTGATGTATTTCACCTTCGAGGCATCGCGGGGCTTAGCGGCGGGTGATTCATCGGGATAGCCAATTGAGAGGACATAAAGCAACTTGTAGCCTTCAGGGATGTCGAGGCTATCGAGGAAGGTTTTGGCTTTCTCGTCGGTCGTCAGGAAGCGAATGGGGCCTGTCTGGATGCAAGTGCCGAGGCCTAAAGACTGTGCTGCCAGCATCATGTTCTGTCCCATGAGTCCTGCATCAAGGTCGAACCTGCCTTCAGTCGGAGCACAGACACAGATCAGGTTGGGGGCATTGCGGCACATATCCTTCACATCGGCCAGCAGCTTCTGGTCCTCGATGATTCGTACAGCCCAGTTCTGGCGGTTCATCGCACTCGGAGCGTTGATACCGGCAAGGGCTACAGCCTCCAATTTCGCGTGCTCTACGGGCTTATCGAGGTATTTGCGGATGGATCTACGCGCCATGATGTTGCTCAGCACGGGATTTACCTCCATCTGCATGTCGGCCTCGATGTTGCTGATATTCTCCGTGGGCTCATAGCGCTTTAATACACGACCGTCACGGCTGATGAGGAACTTGGTGAAGTTCCACTTGATGTCGGCATTCTTGTCGTAGTTGGCATCGCGCTTACGGAGCATGTTGTCCATCATTTTGCCTCGCTGGTCGTTTGTGTCGAAACCGCCGAAGCCCTTCTGGGCCTTCAAGAAGGTGTAGAGCGGATGCTCGTTAACTCCATTCACCTCTATCTTATCGAATTGTGGAAATTGGATATCGAAGTTGGCCGTGCAGAACTGATGAATCTCCCGAATAGTACCAGGAGCCTGCTCTCCGAACTGGTTGCAGGGGAAATCCAGGATCTCAAACCCTTCCGCTTGATATTTCTCATACAATGCTTCCAGTTCCTTGTACTGAGGTGTGAATCCACATCGCGTGGCGGTGTTCACAATCAGCAGCACCTTGCCCTTGTATTCAGCGAGTGACACGTCTTTGCCCGCATCATCCTTTACCGTGAAGTCATACACACTACTTTGTGCTGTCATTGTCAGCACGCTCATCATTGCCACGAGGCAGAAAATAATTCTCTTCATAATCAAATCTGTTTAGTGAATTTATTCGCAAAGATACGCAAAAAATAGAAGAATTGCAACCTTTTACCCAATTATTTAATATAATTTCTCTTAAAACTGTGGCCATAGTTAATCATTTCTCTCTAATAATTCGTAATTTTGACCTCATAATTTACGATAGTTATAAAATAATCGATATGAAAAGAACTGTTTTCGCAGCCATCACGCTGTTGTTGGCCATCACTTTGCAAGCTCAAAGGCTACTGGTAGGCGAGCAAAGCTCGGGAATTAAGCGTGTGAATAACCGTATGTACAACCCCGATCCGGCTCCAGTGGTATCGGGCGACCGTCTCTATGTATTCACAGGACACGATCTGGACACGGCCACGTATTTCCGTATGCCCGACTGGCAGGTGTTTTCTACCACCGATATGGAGCACTGGACGGATCATGGTATCGTATTGAGTACGGCTAACTTCAAGTGGGCCAAGCAGGGCGACAATGCCTGGGCCTCGCAGGCTATCGAGCGCAACGGCAAGTGGTATTGGTATGTGGCTGCTGAGGACACCACCAAGCACCTGCACGGCATCGGTGTGGCCGTAGCCGACCGTCCGGAAGGACCTTGGGCCGACCCCATCGGAAAACCGCTTATCCCAGGCAACTGGGGCTTCATAGACCCTACGGTGTTTATCGACGATGACGGACAGGCATGGCTCTTCTGGGGCAACAATGGCTGCTGGTATGCCAAGTTGAACGAGGACATGATCAGTATCGATACGAGTTTTGCCGAAAACGGCATCTGCGGCATGCGTGCTATGCTGGACGATGAGGCGCAGTTCGGACCAAAATGCCTGAAGATGGACTACCAGCTGCACAAGAAGGTGATGAAGACTGGATTTGAGGAAGCTCCCTGGATCTATAAGATAGGTGATACCTATTTCTTGGAGTATGCCGCAGGTGGCGTGCCTGAGCACTGGGCCTATTCGACGGCCAAGAGCATCCACGGTCCGTGGCACTACGAAGGTCGTATCACCGACGAGTCGCCGGGCTCTTTTACCATCCATGGCGGCACTATCGACTTCAAGGGCAAGTCATACCTCTTCTATCATGACGGTATCCCCTCTGGCGGCAACGGATTCCGCCGCACAACCGCCTTCCGCGAGTTCCAACGCATGAAAGACGGTCGCATACCCAAGATTGACATCCAGGAGAAATAGGCGCGAACTGATGACAACGATATTAATCATAGGACTGCTGATTCCGTTGCTGGGTACGATGCTCGGCTCTGCCTTCGTTTTTTTGATGAAGGGAGAGATGTCTGTAAGGTTACAGAAGTCGCTGCTTGGTTTTGCATCGGGCGTGATGGTGGCTGCATCGGTGTGGTCGCTACTGATTCCGGCGATGGAGATGGGGGACAGTAAAGGCGCATGGTCGGTGATGCCTGCTGCCGTAGGATTTCTGCTGGGTATAGGATTCCTGCTACTGATTGATGAACTGACACCGCACTTGCATATAGGCACAGACAAGCCAGAGGGTATGCGCTCGCATTTATCAAAGACAGCCATGCTGGCCCTTGCCGTTACCATTCACAATCTGCCAGAAGGTATGGCCGTAGGTGTGGTGTTTGCTGGAGCTGATAGTGGTGTAACGAACATCTCCCTTACCAGTGCCTTGGCCGTAGCCGTGGGTATCGCTATACAGAACGTACCTGAGGGTGCCATTATCTCTATGCCAATGCGTGCAGCCGGGAATAGTCGTTGGCGTTCGTTCCTCATCGGTTCGCTGAGTGGAGCCGTTGAGCCAGTTGGAGCCGTAGCCGTGTTATTACTGGCCTCATTATTGATGCCTGTACTCCCTTATATGCTTGCTTTTGCTGCAGGAGCCATGTTCTATGTGGTTGTGGAGGAACTTATACCTGAAGCCTCCAGCGGTCAGCACAGTAACCTTAGTACCATCGGCTTTGCCTTTGGCTTCGTACTGATGATGGTGCTCGACGTGGTGATGGGGTAATTAAGCAGTAATATCTGATAACACCAGACCACCAAGCATTAAACCAAAGATGGCAGTGACGTGGACCATGGTCCCATTGGCACGGGACTCTGTTTCGCAGGTGGCATGCTGGCCGCGGTTGGAGAGTAGTTCGTCGCTATAGACACACTGAAATTTACGCTTGGGGAATTGCTGCTGCGATTTGAACTTTTTTCTTAATGCACGTGCCAATGGGTCGCCCTGTACCTTCCAGAATTCTGTGACGCGGATGCGCGTGGGATCCATTTTTAATGCTGCGCCCATGGATGAGAAGAACTTGGCCTTTGTGCGACAAGCCATCAAGATAAGAAGTGCTTTGTCCTTCAGTGAGTCGATGGCGTCGATAATATAGTCGTAGCTATCGAGGTTAAACTCTTCTGCCGTCTCCTGCGTAAAGATCTTCTGTAGGGCTGTTATCTCTGCTTCGGGGTTGATGGTGAGGAGGCGCTCTTTAAGTGCATCCACCTTCACCTGTCCGATAGTCTTGGTGGTGGCCATGAGTTGGCGGTTGATATTGGTAATGCAAACGCAATCGCTGTCAACAATGGTCAACTGATGGATGCCGCTACGTACCAGACTCTCGGCACACCACGAGCCAACACCGCCAACGCCAAAGATGATGACCCGTTTCTGGGCAATACGTTCCATTGTCTCGCCGCCTACCAACAGTTCTGCCCGGCTGAATATTCCTTGATCGATAGCCATTTCCCTCTATATATCCTTATTGTAAATCCTAATAATTCTCAAAAACAGCTGCAAAGTTAGCTAAAATTCGCTTAAAACAAGTAAATTTGCAACAAAGTTTAAGATATGAGACTGAGGAAATACTTAATTCTTGTTGTCATTCTGCTCTGTGGCTCGGCATCTTTGGGATGTTTGATGCTCGGTACCATCTCCTGTACGGCCACTCATGCGGTAGTGGACAAACAGCAAACGGTTGATCGCATCCAAAAACGTGGCTATCTACTTGTGGGAACCACAGGCGATTACCGGCCACTTTCTTTCAGAGAGCCAGACGGAAATTATTGGGGCTTTGGTATCGAGATGGCTGGGAAAATAGCAGAACGCTTGGGGGGTGGTATACAGTTTGTCCCGACTTCGTGGCCAACCCTTTCGGCAGATGTGATGGCTGAACCACAGACTTTCGATCTTGCAATCGGTGGTATCACTATTACGGAAGCTCGACGTGAGATGATGCTGATGAGCGACGGCTATTTGGCCAATGGTAAGACCATTTTGTGTAGTGCTGAGGAGGCTGATCGTTACAAATCGTTGGCCGATATCGATAAACCAGAGGTACGCGTGATGGTAAATCCCGGTGGACTGAATGAAAAATTCGCCCAACAGAATCTGACACATGCCACCATCATTGTACATCAGAAAAATGAAGAAATACCATCGTTGATAGCAGAGGGTGAAGCCGACGTGATGATCACAGAGATTACGGAAGCGCCGTATTATGTTCAAACGGACGCGCGTCTTGCTGCTCCACTATTGAACGAGCCGTTTACAAATGGTGAGATTGGCGTGTTAATTCGTAAAGGCCAAGAGGACTTACTACAGCTGGTAAACAATGTGATCCATCAGATGAAATCCGATGGATCACTTCGCCAACTGCACGAGAAATATGGGTTGGTATATGCTTACGAATAAAATAAGATGGAATTCAGAAATTCTTCCTAACGCCCTGCCATTCAGGGAATTTCATCTTGAGATATTCGTCATCAAGGAAGAGAGCTGATTGTCCTACCTTACATTTCAATTGCCAGTCGAGCCATTTAACGACAGCCTTAGCATAGTTGCCACCATACTTCTCATAATAGGTGCCGCTGTGACCATCCTTGGAGTTAAGCATCACTACGGGAATATTGTCGGCAATGCGCTCGTAATCTTTCTGGGCATTGGCGTATGCGATATCAGCAGGACCACCAATCATATAGAACATTGGGGTGTGAAGGTTCTTCAGGCACTCCTTCGTGGCGCCCATCATCTCCATATCACCGATACCCGTGTTCAACATCACGCAGGTCTTGATACGAGGGTCGTAGGCCACAGCCAACACCTGAGCACCGCCACACGATTGTCCCATAGCTGCCACCTTGTCGAGATTCAGACAGTGATAATACTCAGAACCTTGGGTGGCATTCTGCTCTGTGAGCCAGTCGAGTACCTCGAGTAACATTTTGGGATAGGTGCTGAATTGAGGCATTGCAGGCTGCTGTTGCTTCTTTGCTTTCTTAGCAGCCTTTGCTGCCAACTCTCTCTGTTTGGCTTGTTCCTCCTGGCGAGCCTTGATCTCCTCGGGAGTCAGAGGCAGGATCTTTTCTCCATTTGCCATGATTACCTCGCCTTTGGTTTCGGGATATGCCGACTTCAGCACTCCTCTCCACTGCGCCATCACATCGGCTTCGTCGTATGGACCGATGGCTGCAGCCACATAACCGTATGAAGCAACCTCGCTCAACAGCAGGCGCATTTCCACATTATTATTAAAACAGGCGCCATTGGCATAAACAATCACGGGCAGGGCTCCCTGCTGAGCCACAACATCTTTCAGGTTCTGCGGGCGATACACCGTGAAACCTGTGCAAGAGGCGTCGCCCACCACTTCAGATTTGAAAGGTCCTGTACCACCTTCTTCTACTACTTGTTTCTGAACAGTCTGGGCATTCAGCCCTACACTTGTAGCGAACAACATCGCTGTAATGAATAGTTTTTTCATACTTATGGTTTTTTAATTAGTAAATGTTCTGTTGCTTATTATAGTTTAACAGCCTTGGGTGTCCAGTTCTTGAAGAAGCTCAGTACTTTCTCTTGGTTGTAACCTTTGCCCTCCTCCAATAAACCTGAATCCTGAATGTGAATAACCTTACCTTCCTCGTCAAGCACTACGAAAACGGGGAAACCGAAACGTGCTGGGCGGTTCAGGCGTTCCATCAACTTCTTTGCCAACTCGGCCTTTTCTGCATCTTTAGACTTACGGGGATTGTAATTCACATGAATATAGACAAAGTTGTCGTCGATCATCTTGCTGATGGTAGAGTCGTTGGAGATGAAATCAGCAAAGAGTAAGCACCACGGACACCAGTTTCCACCTACTTGGCAGATAACAAACTTTCCCTCAGTTTTGGCTTTTGCAACGGCTTGGTCTATCTGCTCAATGGGATTGATGTCCTCATTATATACTTTCTTAAGACTATTCTGAGCGTTTACGTTCAGCGCTGAGATGACAGTCAGCAGTAAAAGGATGATCTTCTTTTTCATTCTTCAGTTATCATTTCATTGTAATAAATAGTAAATTAATCACAAAACTTGGGGCAAAGTTAATGAAAATTCCCCAATTCTTCGTAACTTTGCACTCAAATTTAAATGATTTTTAGGTATTATGACAGATACTTATTTTTACTTTATGAAAAAGATTGCGTTATTGATCATTGGTCTCATGACCATATTTTCCTGCCAAGAGCTGAAAGAGCAACAGAATTCTGGGTATATTGTTCAGGTATCACTGGGTGGTTGGCATTCGCCTGACTATACGGCCGAACAGATTATTGAGCGCATTGACACTGTGAGTAAGATGATTCCTATCCAGAAGGTTATTATCGGCTGGAGCGATAACAAGGATATATACCGTCAGGTGGGTGATTATCTACACAACAAGAATATCCGCATGCTGTTGTGGTTGCCTGTGTTTGCTGAGACTGAGGAAGTGTGTGAGAACAGCCCTGCAGTTGATCTTTGGGGAAAGGTGCCTGCCAACTACGATCTCGCTGCAGGCGAAGGCTTCCGCTTTAATTGTCCTTCCGATCCGAAGAACGCTGCTAACGTAGTGGCTGTTTACGATAGTCTGTTCAGTGATTGTGGCTTTGACGGTGTATTCCTCGATCGTATTCGCACCCAGTCGTTTGTCAGTGGCGTGAGTGGTGTGCTGAACTGTGGTTGTCCATTATGCGTTGAGCGCTATGCCAAGGAAGGGGTTGATATCCAGGCCGTCAAGAGAGAATATGAAGCCAAGGGTGATGCGTTCTTCTCTGTCAAAGGTTACTCAACTGCCGATGGATTCTGTTTTGAGAACCCTGTAGCTGCAGCCTACTTCAAGGCTAAGGGGCATGTGGTCAGTAACTCAGTGGCTGCTATCGCCGACAGCCTTCGTAGTAGAGACCTTGAAGTGGGTATGGATCTCTATGCGCCCTTCATGGCATCTTTTGTAGGACAGGACTATTCCATCCTTACTGCCCATGCTGATTTTATCAAACCTATGCTGTATCGTCAGACTTTTGCACCAGCCGGTATGGGCTTTGAATATGATCTACTTCAGAGAGCTGTTCCCAATGCCAAGGGATATCTAAAATTTAGGATGGATGTTGCCTTCCTGAATTCTCAATTGAAGGCTATGAAGCCTTACAACTGCGAAAAGTACCCAGGCATTGAGGTTAACTACCGTGCGGATATCGTTCCCACATCACTCGAATACATCTCCGAATCCATCGATGCCGTAAAGGAACACGAATTCAAAGGTGCCGTCCTCTCCTGGAATATCATGGAGGCGCCTTTGAACCATATCAAGATCCTTTCCGATAAATAAGTGGGCTATGCCTTGTGGTTGTAGTACCTGATGAGTAGGGCAACTCCGACGAAGGCCAGCAGAAACTCGAGGGCTACGATAAAGATGTATTGCATAACAGTTTAGCTTTAGAGGTTATAAACTCGGTGAAATAGCGCATACCCAATTGTCGAGATTCCCACCAGGAGTGCCGGCATAGAGTTGGTCGCCAACGATACGGGCACCATTCTCTCTTAGTTCGCTACAGAACGCTTCGGTATAGATTCCATTGTCCAGCCTGTTGCCTAAAGCCACCATAACGGCGACATTCTTTCCATTGAGACTGGCGCCATGGAACATTTGGTTGGCATATTGCCAATGCGGAGTAAGATGACCGTCGTTCAGAAACTCAACGGCTAGGACTAAACTCTGGCAATTCTCAACTTGCCTTACGTTCATACACTGGACGCTGATAGTCTCAGCACCCAACTTGTCGGCTATTTCCTCAGCAATAGCCTGACAACTGTCGTACACGACGACGATTGATTCATGTTTCATAATCCCACAAAAATTGAGTTGCGCTTCATGCCCTTACATCGAGAGCATTCGGCAGATTTCCGACAAAGGCTGGTCTTCAGACTTTTCTCCACTCCCAAGCGCCTTCTCACCCAAGGGGGCAATGGCGTTTATGCTTAGGAGCCATAACGGAGTTCACTGCTGCGGGACAGTCGGAGATTCTCACTCACATTCCCAATTAAGCACAGCTAAGTGCACCTTTACGGGTGACTCTTTTCAGAATCACGCTACAAAAGTACAACTATTTTCCGAAAGACAAAGCTTTTTTCAAATAAATCTACGAAAAAAATGCAAAATGTGTCATTATGGGTTCATTTAGCATTTACTTGACGAGGGTAGTCTGATGATTGTGTATATAAAGGCCTGGGTGCGAGGGCTTTTCTGCAAGGCGAACACCTTGTAGGGTGTACCATTCGTCAGAGTCGGTGTCATCGGGTTTTATCTCGTTGATGCCAACAGGTGAGTTAAAACTCATATCAATAGTGAGTTCACGGTCTTTCACAATATTATATTGATCGTCGGGTGTCTGATAGTCGCCAAGCATACTCTTTACCACTTCGCGTAAGTGTCCTAACATCTCTAAAGACTCTTCGCTGAGTTCGCGCTGGCCTATCTCGTATATAATACGGAAAAACGCTAACTCATTGCTCGAATCCGGGTTCTCGGGTTCATCACCTAAGGCGTGGATCACAAAGCAGTAAGCAAGTTCGGTAGTAAAGAAATCGTTGATAATGTTTCTTTTGGCCAACCACCGTTCGGCCCACTTCTTTACTGATATTAATAGGCGATATTCTGCGTCTTCAGCGAAATCTTTATCTTGTCGGATCATGTCATCGCATAGTGAACGTGTAGTGACTTTCAGAGTATTGCCACTTAGTTTTAGTACACGGAAGTCACAAGGGTAGGAGATGGGGCAGCCGCAGTTGATGTCGAAGATGTCATGCCCTTCTGTGCTTGTATAACGGCATATGTCAGAGGCATGCGTGTGTCCAGAGAGCACCGTACGGATACCAGAATTGGCAAATCGCTCTCTTACTTCAAGATAATCTTCAGGAGTAGATAGTTCGAAAAGCTCTTCCTGTGTATAGTAGTGGGGCATGAGTGGGTGATGCTGCATGACAAGAACCTGATTACCTTTCTTGCGTGCTTCGATGGCTTGCTGACATACCCAATCGACCGTTCCCTCGCGATACCAGCACCAAATGCCTGTATCGATGGAGATGAGCGTGAGGCCAGGCATGGGTTCTGTGATATATGACATACTATAGTCGAATCGCTCAGTGGTGTCATCGAAGCCGTAATCCTTATAGAACTCTGGAAAACTATAGTTGTCGAATGTCTCGACTACGGTGCTTGTGTCGTTCTCGTATTTGTAGGCAGTGTCCATGTAGCCACGATCGTGATTGCCAGGCGTTATGTAGACTTTTATGCCTGCGTTCTTAATCTTGTCTAAACGCTCGCGTACATATTGATGGCTCTCTACTTCACCATCCTTTGTTAGATCACCTGCTATGAGTACCATGTCGGGTCTTTCGGCCAACGTCTTCTCTACCAGCAGATCGAACATCTTGGGACCCAATTCAAGCATGGTCTTGCTATTGGCAAGGTCGTTTTTCCATTGGTGATTAGTGGGACTGTCGAGTAATGAAGGTGCCATTACATGAGTATCGGCGAATACGAAAATAGTCTTATCGGTATCTGCCGAAGCTGTAAAGTCGGCTAATACCACCATCATTACGAGGGTTAACAGTCTCATGAGAAATCTCATATTTGTAGAATCTCGTTTAGTTTCTCTGAGCCGATTATTTTTTCGACAAACTCACGGAAAACGCCTTCACCGCCTTTCTTGGAGAGGGGTACATTTCCGAGAACCTTGACGTAATCGGGTGCGCTGGCTGGAACACCAGCAAAGCCTACCTGTTTTAAAAGATTAATATCGCCTAGGTCGTCACCAATAAAGGCCACATCCTTTAAAGTAATGTGGAGTTCCTCGCAGAGTGATTGGGCAACGGCTAACTTGTCCTTCGTATTTTGAAAAAGATAATCAACCCGGAGTTTGTTGCTTCTGCGGGCAACAATATGAGTCTCTTCGCCTGTGATGATGCCAACGGGGATGTTCAACCGATGAGCGAAGAGCACACCTGCGCTATCGGAAGTGTTGAACTTCTTCCATTCGTTTCCCGTCTGGTCGTAGTACATTCCGCCGTCCGTCCAGACACCATCGATATCAGTCAATATTAACTTCGGTAACATATTATTCAATATCTTTGGGGTATACGATCTCGTTAGCAGGAATGGATCTTTTTAGTTGTTTTCCTACGATTTCATGGAGCTGATCCCATTTATATCCATCGCCAGGACTTAACATGTGCAGATCCTCCTCATGGATGATATCCCCCTTGTTCATATCGTGCAGGGTTGCAATGCTACGCTCCAATTTAACTTTGGCAGATAATACGCTCTTGTCGATATAGATGTCCTCTTCGCCCAGCCAGTGTTCGGTGATGCGGATGTCGCGCACCATGCGGTAGATGCCATCTGGACCTAACGATCCAGCCTGGTCGGTGCCCTTCATGTGCCTATCGATAGTAATATGTTTCTCGATAATCTCTGCACCCATAGCGATAGCAATGGCCGGAGCGGATATGCCGATAGTGTGGTCGGAGAAACCAATCCGATACTGACCATAATTCTTTTTAAGATAGGTGATAGTCCTGAGATTCAGATTGTCGGGCTCCGTAGGATACTGTGATACGCAATGTAGAATTGAAATGTTGGAGTGGTAGCGCGTGATTGTATCAAGGGCCTCGTCAAGTTCCTTTTTCCCCGCCATACCTGTTGAAAGGATAATGGGTATCTTCGTCTCGGCGAGTGCGGACAATAAAGGAATGTTTGTGAGGTCTCTACTGGCAACCTTTAGGTAGTCGGGTGTGAAAAGCTTAAGCAATGACAAACAGCCTTTGGCACAAAGTGTCTCAACAAAGTCCAATCCCTTTTCCTTCGCGTATTTGTATACCTCGAAATGTTCCTCGTCTGATAATTCCAAATAGGCCCTATGCTCGCCGTAGGTACGTCCAAAAGAGTTGGGCGAGTCGTAGATACGGTTCATTTGTGTAGTTGACAACTCTTCGTTTAGATCACGCTTTGTAAGTTTGACGGCATCAATAGGGGCAATCTTAAAACCAAAACTTTCTTCTACAATGGGTCTTCTAGCCAAGTCAACGATGAGTTTGGCAATGTCTACAGATCCATTGTGATTCTGTCCGATTTCTCCGATTATGTAAGTATGTTTCATATGCTTATTTGCTATTCTTTTCGATTTGTAATTTCATCATCTTGTACATGTCCTGATGCTGGTCTAGATAAGTGATAAGCTCATTGAGAGTAGGATAAGGGTTGGTGGCGCAGATGTCTTTGTAAATCGCCTGCGCCGTATGAAAGTCGTCTTCTGTATCAATGGTAAGGCGGATGTCGGGGTGTGTTAAAATCACCTCGGGAACGCTTAGCCAATGAATATGAAAGTTCTCTGGATGTGTATAGAGATAGCTGGTAAGGTGCTCGTGATAATAATGGTCGCCAGCAGCGTATTCTTTAGCTTTTAAGAGAGCTTCCAGCGTTGTGTATTCGGTCCAGAATCCATAATGGGTTAGAATGGAAGGTGTGTCATTGATGCGGAAGCTGGCATAATCAATAGGCTGTTCTGAAGTATAGACGAACTGTACTAACTCGCGCAAACCATGAAGGTCGAGAAATGGATTGTCAGAACATACACGTATTAGTTGGTTGACCTGATTTTTCTCGGCTGCATCAATAAATCTTTGTAATACATCGTCTTCAGAGCCTCTAAAGCATATTGCTCCCTTCTTTTGAGCGATGGCCTCTATGGGATCGCAATTAGGGTTGGTAGAGGTGGCAATAATAACGCCGGTATTCTCGACTTGTTGTAATTTTTCTATAAGTAGTTCAAGGATGTTCTTCCCGTTGTAGAAGGGAAGAAGAATTTTGTTGGGGAGTCGTGACGAGCCCACCCTTGCCTGAACAAAGAAATATATCATAATCTTGTGCCTATTTTTTCCAGCTGCAAAGGTACAACTATTCCTCGATATATCAAAATAAAAAGAGGGAAATTTAAAAAACATGTAATTTTATGCCAATTTTTGGCACGATTGTCGATAATTCTTTGTACCTTTGCGCCGAAAAACTGCCCACCTCATCCTAAAAGGATGGTTAATACAGACCAAGGAAGGACAGTCTCGGTACTCAGAAGTCGCTGAATGCCAGTGCTATATGAATACTGTACTTGACGAAATGGATTCATTTGTTCACCGCTACAAGGGGGCGGTGTCCCCCTCCTTTGTCTTCTGATGAAACTCTTTATTTATGTTAAATATTGAAGAAATACATTGGTTTCCGATGCGAGTTACTTATTCTCGTGAGATGTTGGCAAAGGAATATCTTGACTCGATAGGTGTCGAAAGCTTTATTCCGATGCAATATGTACCTATTAAAGGTAAGCATCCACGCCATCGGGAGCTGAAACCTGCTATAACCAGCTTGATTTTCGTTCATTCCAGTCAGAAGAACATCACAGAGTTGAAGATGACCAAACGTGAACTGACCTCGCTCAGATATATCATGACTCCGGTACTTGATGAGCATAACAATGTGTTGAGAAGAGATATATTAACAGTGCCCGACAAGCAGATGGATAATTTTATCAGAGTGGCATCGGTGAATGATGATCGCATTTTCTACATGGAAAATCTTGATTTTGCCGGTAAACCAGGTCAGCGCGTAAAGGTGGTAGAAGGTGATTTCGCAGGTGTGGAAGGTACCATTAAACGCGTAAAAAAGAATAAGTGTGTGGTTGTGCAGATAGAGAATGTGGCAGCTGTGGCTATTGCTTTCCTGCCTGCCGCTTTCCTGTTGCCATTAGACGAGGAAAATAAGTAGTAAAAATAATATCCAACCCAGTTTATGGAAGAACAAAAGAAAATTGCTTCAGATTCACAGGAGCAAATGACAAATGCTCAAAGAATTTTGGGCGCCCTAAAAAAGCATCGGAAAGAGTTCATGAAATCGCTCCCCATTGCTTTCGTTTTATCATGCCTGTATGTGGTGGGCTTACCTGACTATTATACTGCGCAGGTAACTTTGGTGCCAGAATCGGGTGGTGAGATGAGCTCTATCGCTTCGCTTGCAAGTTCCTTTGGTATCAGTCTTGGAGGAGGCGGAAAAGGTGAAGATGCAATTACACCGACCTTATATCCGGATTTTATGAGTTCAGTAGCCTTTACCACATCACTTTTCGACATCAAGGTACAAAAGGACAGTGATAATCGTGTGATGACTTATTACGAATATCTGGAATATGAGCAGAAGTCTCCTTGGTGGAGTAAAGCCATAGAGTCGGTTACCAGTATTTTCGGTTCCAAGAAGCAAGAGCGCAAGAAAATGGGAAAGGTGAACCCCTTCCGTTTGACACCAGAACAGAACTCGATGGTGAATACTATCAATAGTAAGATAAAGTGTGATGCGGGGAAAAGATCGGATCTTATCGTTATCAAAGTTACCGATCAAGACCCATTGGTAGTGGCCACTATAGCCGATTCTGTAAAGGAACGTCTTCAGGGCGCTTTGACAGAATATCGTACCAAGAAGGCCCGTCATGACCTGAAGTACATTGAATCTTTGTATAAAGAGGCTAAGGAGAAGTATGAGAAGAGCTGTGTGCTCTATGCTGATTTTACGGACTCCAACCAGGGTATTATGTTGGAATCCGTACGTCTGAAGCAAACTAAGCTGGAAAATGATATGCAGTTGTACTACAACAACTATAACGCCATTTCTACCCAGTTATTGGCAGCCAAGGCAAAAGTTCAGGAAAAGACTCCTGCGTTTACAACATTGCAGGATGCTACAGTACCTTTAGGTAATGCAGGTCCGATGAGAAAACGAATCGTCTTGTTGTTCCTCCTCTTTGTGTTCCTTTGCCATTCTGCATGGATACTTTATCGGGAGAATGAGCTGAAACTGTTGTTGGGATTGGAGAAAAAGAAGAAATAAGTTAGTGAAGAACGTAGGAAAAACAATGTATGATCTGGCAGAACGGTTGTTTCCGATCTGCCGGAGTATCACTGGTAATGGCTTTCGCCAATCACTGGAAATAATACGCGAGATTTTGCCTGAGATCCAAGTAACAGAAGTCCCTTCTGGCACCCAGGTGTTTGACTGGACTGTGCCGAAGGAGTGGAATATACGTGGCGGATGGATTAAAAGAAAGTCGGGGGAGACAGTCGTTGATTTTAAGGACTCAAACCTTCATGTGATGGGCTATTCATTGCCGGTACATATGACAGTGAGTCGGGAAGAACTGCTGGAGCATGTGTATACAATACCCGAACAGCCAGAATGGATACCCTATGTGACATCATACTATAAGGAACGTTGGGGCTTTTGTATGTCAGACAAACAAAAGCAAATACTGACTGATGATGAATATGAGGTGCTTATCGACAGTACGTTGGAAGACGGCTCATTGACATACGGAGAGTTAGTGCTTCCTGGTGATACTCAGGATGAGATTCTTATAACAACTTACCTCTGTCATCCGTCTATGGCTAATGATGAGTTGTCAGGGCCCTGTGTGCAGACTGAATTGGTGAAATATCTGAAGAGCCTGCCGCAACGTAGATATACCTATCGCTTTATATGGAATCCGGAAACTATAGGTTCCATTACTTATCTTAGTCGTAATCTGCAGACTTTACAAGAGCATGTGAAGGCAGGTTTTGTGCTGAGTTGTGTAGGTGATAACCGGACGTATTCTATTTTGTCGTCCAAATATGGTGATACGTTGGCTGACCGTGTATTGGAGAATGTGCTGAAGTTCCATTATCCGGAATATAAGCATTATTCTTTCCTTGAGCGAGGCTCTGATGAAAGACAATATGGTTCTGCAGGAGTTGATCTGCCTGTTTGTGGCTTTTGTAGGAGTCTGTATCGGGAATATCCTGAGTATCACACCTCTGCAGACAACATGGATCTGATAAGTCCAGAGGGTTTGCAGGGAGCTTATGAAGTGATGGTAAAAGTGGTTAATGCCCTGGAGAATAATTATTTCTATCAGATGCAGTGTAAGTGTGAACCGCAGTTAGGAAAGCGCGGTTTGTATCCTACAATCAGTAGAAAAGGTGTATATGATTCAGTGCGAGTCATGCAGCATTTTACTGCCTATGCCGACGGAAGAAATGACCTGATTGATATCAGTAACATTTTAAACACCCCAGTTGATGAGCTTATCCCTTTGAAGGACAAGTTGATGGAACATCATTTATTGGCAATTAAGTAAGAATGTCGACAAGGAAAATAGTAACCAATACAATTTATTATGGTGTAGTGCCGAAGTTGACAATGCTGTTGAGCATTGTTATCCTTCCACTAACGACGCCTTTCCTGACGACGTTTGATTATGGTATTTACGGTGTTATATCTTCATATACAAGTTTGTTTGTTTCAATAGCTCCGTTAGGTTTGAACGTACATCTTACAAATAGTTATTTTGAATATCCGCGCCATTACAATCTAGTGTGGGGTAGGGTGCTCATGCTGATGCTCATGTCGTCGTTCCTATTTGGAGTGGTAAACATGGGTATTCTGATGTATACCCTTCCGATGGAGGCTTCGTTGAACAAATTCTCATTATGTCTGTTGGGTACAATGCCCATCTTCCTCTTGGCTAATGGTTTGTTGGCACAGCATCTATTTCCTTTGCGTGAGAATCCGAAACCGTTGGTATTTACCAACTTAGCAGGTTCGGTTTTCGGCATGCTCGTATCCTTCGTGATGATTTATTACTTCCACTTGGGATATTGGGGATTGATTGCTAACGCGGCTGTATCGGTGCTATTCATCTTTGCGGTATTCATAAAATATGTTTGGGTAGACTTTGACATCCGTCCTATTCTTGATCGTAAGTGGCAAAGAATCAAGGAAATGTTACGTATAGCCTTACCGTTGGTGCCTCATACATTGGGTTTTGTATTGTTGACCAGTTCGGCTCGAATTGTGATGAGTCAGTATCATGTGTCATATGATGAGATAGGTCTTTATAGCCATGGTAGTACTATGGGAGATTATGCCGTCGTTATTACCTCGGCTCTTGTAACTGCTTTAGCACCACAGATCCAGAGAGCATATCGGAGCGGAAATTTCAAAGCATATAGAAAACTATATCTTTTGTGCCAGATGGTGGCTCTTACAACAACATTCCTGATATGTATCTGGATGCCAGAGATCTATTCCTTGCTAATTCGGAACGAGAATCTGGCCCAGTCATGCGACATTGCGAGTCTGTTGTGTTTTGCCAATGTAGTGTTCGCGTTCTATACGTTTATGAGTACACCGGCCTTCATCGAGAAGAATACGATGTATCTTCTGTGGTTGGTATTCGTACCAGGTCTGTTGAACTTTGCATTGTGTTATGCATTCATACCGTTCTATGGATATAGGGTAGCAATATATTCTACTATAATATCGTATTGGAGTCAGATGTTGATCCCGTTTTTCGTGGGTTACTACAAGAAGAATGTGAAGATGTGGTTAGGCAATCTCAAATGGATTATTATTATCTTGGCTGTAATACTTGTCGACCTGTTGTTGGCGAATGCTTGCATGTACACTGCACTTTGGCTGAAGGTACTGCTGGTGTTCTTGACTGGTGGTAGTTTATTATACTTCTATCGGCATTATAGGTTGAACGAGCTGGTTTAGAGTTCTTATATGAGTAAAAAGATGAAAGTTTCCATTGTTGTTCCTGTATACAATGTTGCTCCATATATCGCAGAATGTATTCAGAGTGTCATGCATCAATCTTGGCAAGGGGCATTGGAGTGCATCTTTGTTGATGATTGTGGTACAGACGATAGCATGGCTGTTGTAGAAAAGGAGTTGCAAGAATATCAGGGTGCAATAGATTTTCGGATTCTTCATCATGAGAGAAATCGTGGCCTCTCGGCAGCAAGGAATACAGGTTTGGAAGCCGCGACAGGTGATTATGTGTATTTCCTGGATAGTGATGATGAGATAACGCCTAACTGTATTGAGCTACTTGCTAAACCATTGGAGAAGGAAGCTTTTGACTTGGTAGTAGGTGACTATAGGATTGTAGGCAGCGAAATGCCAAAGCCCCCATTACTTCTTCAGGATGGGAGTTCACTATATGGTAAAGCCGTGTTACATGCATATCGGAAAAGCGAGTGGTATATGCTATCGGTGAATAAGCTATACCGGGTAGGATTCCTAAAATCAAATAGTCTTCATTTCTATGAGGGTATCATTCATGAAGATGAATTGTGGAGTTTCCAGATAGCCTGCTTGGCTCAGTCGTTATTTGTAGTGGGGCATGAAACCTATATATATAAGGTACGTGCGGGGAGTATCACTGTGAAGAAGAATCATAAATACCGCTGTGATTGTATCAATGTTATTTTGAGTGAGATGGATAAGTCTGCAAAGCAATATCATTTGCAGAACGATAAAGACGTATACAATCTTCTGCAGAACTTTCGGATGATAATGATGTACTCTGTTTATTCAGAGGCACCTTCTCTTTTTAAGGAGTTTTATTTGAAGCAGAGTCAGATTGCAACCATTTCCTGGAAAGATTGCTTTATGCGTGATGGTCTGGACATCCGTAAGCAATTACGCGATCTTCATATATTGATGCCATTCAGTCTCGCACTTCCATATTTAAAGTTGCTGTTCTGCTTTTTATAATTGAGAAATGGAAGAGAACCAGATAGTTATATCTAAGTATCTACATTATTTCTGTTACCTTCTTATGATGGAAGTATTCCTCATGGGAAGTGGACAGGATCTCCATGTGACAGGTTTCCTCACGCTGCGCATGGTCAATTTCATTATAGCTATGTTTATTGGCCTCCGTTTTCTCATACTATCTGGTGAGTTCCCGAAGACTGTTCTGTTGTTAGTGGTAGCATTTACACTTCCATTAGTCCTATCTGTAATGGTAGCACATATTGTAGGCTCTGATATGGGGCTTGTCTTCGATGATATAAAGCCGATCCTATATTTTTATATGATCTTCTTTTATTACTATGTATCCTCTTCAGAGAAAATTATCCAACGTGCATTTGATATCCTTCTGTTGGCGGGTAAAATCATGACCGTATTCTATCTGATTTATGTATTGCTGACAGACGTCTTTAATATTATACCTTATGCAGTTGCTTATCAGACACTAGATTCCATGAACTCTTTCATGTTCAGAGGAATTGGTAGTGCAGTGTATTATAAGGGATTCGTCTTTCTCCCTATTGCTGCGGTTGGTTTTTTCAGAGAAAAGAAATATGTATGGCTGTTGTTATCGACATTAGCTATCTATTTCTCTTTTACACGAGGTCTTTATTTGTTATTGGTATTTGGTGTCCTCTTTTTCTATTTGAGGACTCGACATATCGATATCGTGAGGATAGTGGCATTGGTTTTAGTAGGACTTCTATTCTATGTGGCGGCTGAACAATTCGGAATTTTCTCTTTTGAGCAGTCATTTATGGATAACCGTGAGGAGTCTGATTACACCCGAGTAGCTATCATGCATCAAGTGTACGAAGCCATAACTTGGTGGTCAGCCATCATAGGTCATGGTTTCGGCTTTGGTATTGAAGAGCGTTCCTCATACATGGAAATATCCTATCTGGATATTTTTCATAAACAAGGTATTTTCGGCCTTACTGTCTGGATCTTGTTATTGGTTTCTGTCATCAGTTTTGGAAGGTCTGTTTCTCAGAAATATAAGGAAACGGCAGATTTTTGGGTAACGGCAGTATTGATGGTTTATTTGCAATCATTCTTTAATCCATATATAAACAATCCTATGGGTCTCACTGTGATATTGATGGGACTCGTATTCTGTTATCGATTCTCTCATGATGTGCATTTTGCCGATAGTAGTCCTGTACAATGTTGACTTTCACGAGACGAATGTCTATCATACGCTTCTGAGTCACATGGCAGGAGAGAGAATTCTGATTTATGAGAACTCGCCAGAGCCACAGAATAAGTGTTACGAAAGTGAGCAAATCATATATTACCACGACTCTCATAATGGGGGCGTATCTGCTGCCTATAATTATGGAGCAACTGTGGCAAGACGATTAGAAGATGTTAATGCTGTTTTATTGTTGGATGAAGATACTCAGTTTGAGTCTGATTACCTTTCTGTCTTACAGACAGCCTGCCAGGCCAATCCACATATAAACCTGTTTGTACCACAGGTGCTTTATGCTGAAGATAAGCCGTTTTCTCCTATTCACAGGGGAATACATTGGCATCGGGGGGCTATGCTCAACGAGGGTATATACAATATGAAGGATTATCTGCCTGTTAATAGTGGGGCATGTATTCGTTTGTCAGCCTTTGAAAAAGTTGGAGGATACAATAAGGATATCCGTTTAGATTTTGCAGATTTTGATTTTTTCTCTCGAATGTCCGCTCTATACGACACCTTTTATCGTGTAGGTAGTATAGCTCGTCAGTCTTTTTCTAATGAGGAGACGCGGGCTGACATCTTGTTTAGAAGATATCAGTTCTATATAGAGGGTGCACGGATAGCACGTCGGAATCCGCTGATTCGTAAGATGGTGAATATAGAAGTCATGCGCCATACGTTGGCGTTGACAGTTCGGACCCGTAGATTTATGTTTATTAATTATTTGATTCAGAATTATTGATGATATCTGTATGTCTTGCTACATATAATGGTCAGCGCTTCATCAAACGACAGATAACCTCTATACTCAGCCAGATTGGCGAAGAAGATGAGGTGGTTGTTTCTGATGACGGTTCTACAGATGATACTTTGACAATTCTAAGAGATCTGAATGACTCCAGAATTCGTATCATAGATGGTGCCCATCGCCATTCTCCCACTTGGAATTTTGAGAAAGCTTTAGAGGGGGCACGAGGCGAGTATATCTTCCTGTCAGATCAGGATGATGTGTGGATGCCGGAAAAGGTTTCTGTTACAATGAAGTATCTCCAGCAGTATGATTGTGTTGTCAGTGATAATGTGATAGTAGATGCCGAAGGTAGTGTGATTGCTGATTCTTTTTATGCTATTAATAAAACCCGCCCAGGGAAGTATTACAATCTTCTGATTAAAAACGGCTATTTAGGTTGTTGTATGGCATTCCGTCGTTGTGTACTTGAGTCAGCACTTCCGTTTCCGTCAGATGCTCCCGATCACGACGGATGGATAGGAAATGTTGCGGCATTTAAGTATTCGGTATGCTTTATTCCTGATAAACTGATACATTATAGTCGTCATGGCGGCAATGCTTCCACGACCTCTGACCCCAGTGCTTTTTCTTTTTGGCAGAAGTTAAACTTCCGCTGGAGTGTTATACTTAATCTGTTTCATATCATCAAATTATGAAGAAAGGATTAGTGTCGGTAATTATACCTTGTTATAATCAAGGTTGCTATTTGTCTGAGGCCTTGGATAGCGTGATGCGCCAAACCTATCCAAACTGGGAATGTATTATTATCAACGATGGCTCTAAGGATCAAACGGATGCTGTCGCTAAAGAATACTGTCAGAAGGATAGCCGTATCAGATATATTTCTCAGGAGAATTCGGGAGTTATAGCTGCCAGAAATCGTGCAGTTAGTGAGTCATCTGGAGAGTTTATACTTCCTTTGGATGCCGACGATTATATATCAACTCATTATTTGGAAAAGGCAGTTCATGTAATGCAATCGGATACCTCTTGTAAGATCGTATATGGTAAAGGTTGGTTGACGGGTGAGAAAAATGAGCCTTTTATATTACCGCCTTTTTCTATAGAGGGTCTTTTAAGGGATAATTGTATCTATAACTCCTCCATGTTCCGTCGTCAGGATTTTGATACTGTTGGCGGTTATAATCCCAATATGAAGGATGGTTATGAAGATTGGAATCTATGGCTCTCTTTATTGGAGAGTGGAGGTCGTGTTCATAAATTAGGCGAAATAGTTTATTACTATAGAATCCTATCTCATTCAAGAACGTCAGGTGCGGATCGGAATGAAATGAAACTAAGACTTCAGATAATGGAAAACCATAAGGAGCTTTATTTAAAGCATTATAATGGACAATACGACAGACTTCTGATCTTAAGTCCGTCAAGAATATGGTTTAAGATGGTTTCTGCAATCTGCAAGTTAAGAAAGTCAATTAGAAAATAATTAAGAATTAAATGCTATACATATCTTTGTTTGTGCCATTGTTGCTGTCAGTCGGCTTGGCCATGTACATTATTCCGCGTATTCTGGTGGTAAGTACGAAGAAGAATCTGAATCTCCCACCTCGTCATACAGATAAGGGGCGTCGGCCTGTTCCTCGTTTGGGAGGCGTATCGTTGTTCCCGATTCTGGTGATTTGTGTGGGTGTTGCGGTTGTATCCTGTCTAATGCAGGATTGGCATGTGCTTCTGCTTGAAGAGAATGATTCCACCTTTGTACAATATATGTTCGCTATAGCTGGACTGACGACGATGTATCTTTTAGGTGTTATGGACGACCTTATTGGGGTGTCTTTGTCGTGGAAACTAATCATTGAGTTTCTGGCAGCCTTGTTGATACCGTTGTCTGGTCTTTGGCTTGACCAAATGCATGGATTGTTAGGCATTTATGAACTCCCATATATGTTGGGTATGCCGTTTACCGTCTTGACGGTTATGTTTATTTCAAACACGATCCCCATGTTGGATGATGTCGATGGTTTGGCATCAGGTATGGCGATGATGGCATTCTCAGTTTTGGGTGTCTTGGCAATTATTGCCAATCAACCATTCCTACTGATGATATGTGCAGCGATGGTAGGTATGCTCTTACCATTTTTCTTCCGTAATATGATGGGGTGGCGAATAGGCTGGCGTAATATCTATCTTGGAGGTACGGGCGGTCTTACTATTGGCTATATGCTGAGTTTCGTGGTAATAGCCTTGAGTCGCCAGGGTGGTTATACCTTGCCCGATGGTGTTATTATGATATGCTTCGGTACGCTGTTGATTCCGATGTTTGATGTATTACGTGTTGCAGTGATGCGTACTGTTAACCATGTGAGTGTGTTTACACGTGACAACAACCATATACATCATCGACTAATGATGGGTGGCATGGGGCCTGTAGGGGTCCTGGTAACGATTATTGCCGTTACGGTATTCTTTATCCTTCTAAATGTCGTAGGCGTATGGATGGATTGGAACCTGTCTATCCTGTTAGTAAGTAATGTGGCATTATGGCTTGTATTGCAGGTAGTGATTAGTTATTACAAGAACAAGAATGTTTCTGAAGAAAAACAAGAAAAAGAATGGATAATATAATGATTATGGCTTTCTCGATAGCAGTACCATTTCTGCTGTCAGCAGTTCTGGGATGGTTGTTCATTCCGAGGGTATTGATATTAAGTCATCGTAGGCGGTTGTATGATATACCCGATGACCGTAAGATGCATGACCGTCCAGTCCCTCGTTTAGGAGGAATCACGTTCTTGCCTATTCTACTCATCTGTATCTGTCTGACCATTGGATTCTGGGTGATGTTAGGTGTTCCGTATGTAACTGATCGCCTCAATCTTATGATTATCCGTTTCTGTCTGCTCTTTGTCGGTATGATGATGCTGTTTTTGGTTGGTGTCGTCGATGATCTGATAGGTGTCACATACAAAGCAAAGTTCATGGTACAGATAGCTTGTGCTTTCTTGTTCCCGCTTTCTGGCATGTGGATTCATGATCTGTCTGGATTATTCTGGATACATGAGATTCCTGCATGTGTTGGTATACCCTTGACCGTTTTTGTTGTTGTATATGTGATAAATGGTATTAATCTCATTGATGGTATTGATGGCCTAGCTGCTGGTATCTGTGGTATATCCCTGCTTACTTTAGGTATTGCAGCTGCGGTTATGGCTCAGCATTTCTTTCTGCTCTTTGCTTTTGGCATGTTTGGTATTTTAGTTCCTTTCTGGATATATAATGTCTTCGGTAATGTACAGAAGAGCCATAAAATATTCATGGGCGATACGGGTAGCCTTACTTTGGGTTATCTTGTGAGTTTCCTGCTAATATATATGGCTGGAGAATCAGGAAAAACTTTCCCATCTGAGATGCTTATTATTGGCTTATCAACAGTACTTCTTCCGATGTTTGATATTGTCAGAGTGGTTATAGCACGTATGAAAAACCATCGCAACCCCTTCCTGCCGGATAAAAACCATATTCATCACAAACTGCTTCGTACAGGACTAAGTGCCCGTTGGGTCATGGCAGTTCTGGTTATGGTGTCATTACTTATCGTCCTTGTGACTATATTAGGTGTAGATTTGCATTTGGGGGCAACATTGATCTTCCTTGTTGATCTGGGAGTTTGGTTGATATTTGATTATACAGCAAACTACTTTATTCATAAGAATCATCGAAAAAAGTATGAGTAAAGCCATGTTGATAGACCGGCAGCTGGCTCCATTGTGCTTTATGCCCGATGGTAGTCTGGTGTGTTATCAGTATGGTGATATTCTTTTGTTTCGTGACGGAACTCTTCAGAAACGGCTTTCGCTGTTCTCTGGTCTGAAAGAACGATTGTTGGGACGTTCCAGATTGTTGTATAGATTGCTACGCCTTGGGGTTCGTGCGGCTTTAGCCATTGATGAACAGCACGTCCTTATTTCAGTTGGTCATCGGCTTTTTGAATTGAATACGGAGACAGGTGACCTTTCTGAAGGCTGTTCATGTGATGAGAATGTACGTCCTTTGCTCTTTACTGGAGTTCAGGGAATCACTAGCTTCGATGATGCAATTCTTTATGGGGGCTATTTCTTAAATAGAGAGATGTGCCCTATGCATATATATCAGCGCTTAGGTGTTGATCAGTGGGAGAGAGTATATACCTTCCCACAGGGAACAATCAATCATATTCATCAGATAGTACCAGATCCTTATCGTGATTGTCTTTGGGTGTTTACTGGCGATTTTGATGAGGCATCGGCCATCTGGAAGATTACTGATCATTTCAGGTCTGTTGAACGGGTAGTTTGTAATGACCAGAAATATAGAGCTTGTGTTGTTCATGCCCTGCCCGAAGGATTGCTTTATGCAACAGATGCTCCATATGCCGATGATTATATCTATTTATTTCATCCGGATACTTTAGAGGTGGAGGAACTGACTCCCATTTCTGGTAGTTGTATCTATGGCTGCCGATGGAAGGATCAATATGTGTTCTCTACAACGGTAGAGGGTGATGGACGCCATCTCACGCCCTGGCAGTTCTGTTTTTCCAGAGAACTCGGAGCTGGTATCAAGGACAATAGCACTCATCTCTATGTTGGGCATCCGAAAACAGGTTTCAAGGAAATCTATCAGGAAGAGAAAGATAGATGGCCTTTTTATACTTTCCAGTTTGGGGTGTTTAAATTCCCTTATGGTGATAATCGTAGCGATACTCTTTATTTCCATCCGGTGGCAACTAAAACCAACGACTTGAGTTTGATGGCTTATCGTGAATAATTATTTTAAATATGTCAATATATAAAGATAAAACCCTCTTGATAACGGGAGGTACAGGTTCTTTTGGAAACTCTGTATTGAATCGATTCCTTACTACGGATATTGGAGAAATACGCATCTTTAGCCGTGACGAGAAGAAACAAGACGATATGCGTCATGTTTATCAGGCGCGGTTCCCTGAAGTTGCGCATAAATTAAAGTTTTTCATTGGTGACGTGCGTGACCTACAGTCTTGTAGGAATGCTATGCCGGGTGTAAATTACATCTTTCACGCGGCAGCTCTGAAACAGGTTCCTTCGTGTGAGTTTTTTCCAATGGAGGCAGTAAAGACCAATGTAGTAGGAACAGACAATGTTCTGACAGCTGCTATTGAGGCAGGAGTTGAGGCTGTCATCTGTCTTTCTACCGACAAGGCTGCATATCCTATAAATGCGATGGGAATAACGAAAGCTATCGAGGAGAAAATTGCAGTAGCTAAGTCACGCTATTCAGGCAAGACCAAGATTTGTTGTACCCGTTATGGCAATGTTATGTGTTCTCGCGGTTCAGTGATTCCTCTTTGGATAGACCAGATCCGTCAAGGACATCCTATTACAGTGACGGAACCTCGGATGACGCGTTTCATCATGTCGTTGGAAGAGGCTGTTGATTTGGTGCTCTTTGCCTTTGAGAATGGTCAGAACGGAGATATCCTCGTCCAGAAAGCACCAGCTTGTACTATTCAGACGCAGGCCGAAGCTGTATGTGAACTTTTTGGTGGTAAGAAAGAAGATATAAAGATTATAGGTATTCGTCATGGTGAGAAGATGTATGAAACACTTCTGACTAATGAGGAGTGTGCCAAGGCAGAAGATTTAGGTAACTTCTATCGAGTTCCTGCTGATAACCGCACACTTAACTACGACAAGTATTTTACAGAGGGTGATAGTAGTCGTGTAGAGATGAAGGAGTTCAATAGCGAGAATGCAAAACAATTGACGCTTGAAGAGACCATCGAGAAGATTGCTGCTCTGGATTATATTCGTCGTGAACTACAAGATAAAGGAACAAAATAGGATGAGGATTCTTGTGACAGGTGCTCGTGGGTTCGTAGGCAAGAACTTATGTGAGGCACTGAAGAATATACGGGATGGAAAAGACCGCACACGGTCTAAGTTGAAGATTGAGGAGATCTATGAGTATGATATTGATTCCTCATATGACCAACTTCAGGAATGGTGCCAGAAAGCCGACTTCGTTTTCAACCTCGCAGGTGTAAACCGTCCTAAGGAACAGAGTGAGTTCATGGAAGGCAATTTTGGTTTCGCCTCAGTGTTGCTTGATACCTTGAAGAAGTTAGGTAACAAGTGCGCTGTAATGCTTTCTTCTTCTCAACAAGCTTCTTTAACTGGACGTTTCGGGAATTCTGAATATGGTCGCAGCAAGAAAGCTGGCGAGGATCTGTTCCTTGCCTATCAGAATGAAACGGGGGCAAAGGTGCTAGTATATCGTTTCCCGAATTTGTTTGGTAAATGGTGTCGTCCCAATTATAATTCAGCAGTAGCAACTTTCTGCAATAATATTGCGAATGATCTGCCAATACAGGTCAATGACCCAAGCGTGGAGTTGGAACTGCTATATATTGATGACTTGGTGGCAGAGATGCTTGATGCATTGCAAGGCAAGGAACACCATTGTGAGTTTAATGGTCTTGATGTACTTCCGAAGGATGATGGCAGGTATTGTTATTGTCCTATTACCCATCAAGTAACATTAGGTAAGATTGTAGAACTGATTCGTTCATTTGCTGACCAGCCCAAAACTCTCACAGTACCAGAGATTCCGGATGGTAGTTTTGCCAAGAAACTATATTCAACCTATCTTAGTTATCTGCCCAAGGAAAAGGTTGCTTTCCCGTTGAAGATGAATGTAGACGATAGAGGCTCCTTTACAGAACTGATACATACACTTAAGAATGGTCAGGTCAGCATCAATATTTCCAAACCAGGTATTACCAAAGGTCAGCATTGGCACAATACCAAGTGGGAATTTTTTATTGTCGTTGCAGGTCATGGTCTGATTCAGGAACGCAAGATTGGCACTGACGAGATTATTGAGTTCGAAGTCTCAGGTGATAAGATAGAAGCCGTACACATGCTTCCGGGATATACACATAACATCATCAATCTGTCAGAAACGGAGAATTTGGTTACGGTGATGTATTGCAATGAGGTCTTTGATCCCAGTCATCCCGATACATTCTTTGAAACAGTCTGAGTATGAAGAGGGTACTTATCTGTACAAACCACTTCTATCCAGAGACTTTCAGATGCAATGATGTTGCATTTGAATTGGTGCGTCGTGGTTACGATGTCACAGTACTGACGGCAATACCCGACTATCCGGGAGGAAAGTTTTTTGAAGGCTATGGCTTCTTTCGGAAACGTAAGGAGACAGTTAATGGTGTCAAAGTAATCCGGGCCTTTATCATTCCGAGAGGTAATGGAGGTGTTGTTAGGCTATTTCTTAATTACCTTAGCTATTTTATATCTTCATTATTGGTAAGTCTTCGTCTTGGCCTTTTCGGGAACTTTGACAGGGTCATAATCCATGAGACTTCTCCTGTCATGATTGGTGTGCCAGCAGTTGTTGTAAAGAAACTACAAAAGGCTCCGCTCTATTTCTGGGTACTCGATCTTTGGCCAGAAAGTCTACAGGCTGCTGGAGGAGTAAATAATCCTTGGGTACTTGGTTTCTTCCGTCGCATGACGACGTGGATTTATCGCCACTCTGATAAGATATTGATGAGCTCTAAGGGTTTTGAATCATCAATTTTAGAGAAGGGCGACTATGCCGACAAACTGATTTATTTCCCTAATTGGGCTGATAAGGCTTTGGAAGGTCATAGTAATTATAAGCTTCCCTCATTGCCTGATGGCTTTATCGCTATGTTTGCTGGGAATATGGGTGAGGCTCAAGACTTCGACCATATCATGTCTGCAGCACTGATGTTGAAAGATAACCATCATATCCACTTTGTCTTTGTTGGTGATGGACGAAAACGTGTTTGGGTGGAATCTTTCTGTGAGGAACATGGCTTGAAGGCAACAGTTCATTGGGTAGGACGTCACCCTGTTGAGACAATGCCATCTTTCTTTGAAAAGGCAGATGTCATGCTGATGACTCTGAAGGATGTCAATATCTTCAATCTTACAGCTCCTGCTAAACTTCAGGCTTATATGTCGGCTTCCAAACCTATCTTAGCCATGATGAATGGTGAGGGACCTCGTATTGTTGCTGAGGCCCAGTGTGGTAGGTGTGTACCTGCTGCTGATGCCGAGGGTTTGGCTAAGGCTCTATTGGAGATGGCTCAGATGGATAAGTCAGAACTCATAGAAATGGGACGTCGAGGGAAGGTTTATCAACAGACTCATTTCGATCTGGACCAGTCCATCAATCATCTGATAGATATTATTGCGTGACATACACAAGGTACAATAAAAAAGCCAGCTCTTCGGGGCTGGCTTTTTTGTTTGGGGATAGTTTATTTTCCAGAACAGAACTCATCATAGTCTGTAAAGACACGACTTACCAAACGACGTCGTTTGGTATTGAAGTTTGGCGATATGAGATTGTGACGGGAATCATACCAAGAGGTGTGAATACCAGCTAGATATAACAGCAGATGGGGAAGATCATCAGTCATGAATGGACGATCCAAGGCTGTGTTGATCTCCTTAACAATTTCAGGATGATTCTGCTGATACAGAGGAGACGTATAAATGATAAATGGAATGTCAAATTGACAACGCAAACACTCTATGCCAGCTTTTCTCTCTATCATGTCCCAATCACCTGAACGTCCTATATGAGGACGGAAATCATTGCATTCTTCACCATGGTCGGAGAAGTAGATGACAATAGCGTCCTGATTCTGATAATGACTGATAATGGTAGATACCACATAGTCATTGTATAGTGTCGCGTTGTCGTATTCTGAGACTTCTCGTTTCTGACTATTGGTTAAGTCCTTTCTGTCATCATAGTCTTTCTCTGTGAAACGGGCATATTTCTGTGTGTATCTGTCCTTATAGGATACATGCTGTCCCAAAAGATGGAAGATAGTTAGATTGTATGGCTTGAACCCTTCTTTCTTGTGCTTCTCGAAATACTCCTGTACCATCTCTTCGTCGAACTGATTTAAGGAATGGTTACGTTCATTAAAGATGTAAGGCTCAATGCCTGGGTGATAAAAGAAACCAGCTCCAGTTGCATTCTCACGATCCTTTTCTGACTCTTTGACAAACTGATTGCTATAGAATGCAACGTGATAACCTGCTTGTTTAAATAATGTTGGGAATAGGGGCGTGTCGCACCAACGAATCGAGTCTTTGATACAAGCCATCGATAAGAACAACTTAAAGGCCTCACTTGTGCCGTGACGCGTTGTAATAACATCAGTAAACACCGACAGATTGCCTGTCTGTCGCAATTTCTCCAGATTTGGATTGGTAGTCTTGTTATATCCGTAAAGGGAAGAATGGCGTTTGATGAATGACTCGCCGATGATAATTACGACATTTGGACTGGTATAGGAACAACTGTCGACAGCCATAATCTCCTGATTTTGGGCACAGATATCCAAGTCGGCCTTCTCTACGTCATATTGTTGAACAGACAAATGTAACTTCCAAAGCATGTTTCTCATGATAAGCGTATTATAGTCGTTGGCATTATCACGGGTAGAGTCGAAATTCTGGAAACAGAAGAAGATGCCATTGTATATAAATAGGGCTGCTATTGGCATGGAAACATACCATGGCATGGAGATACTACGTTGGCGAGACCATTTGATAGCAAAGTACTCTATCACCATAAGAAGGATATAACCCATCACAAGCAGACCACATTCTGAGGTAAAGAGATAAGTCTCTAAGAATTCAGAAGACTCTCTGGTGTTTGTCTCATGAATGAGTTGGAAGGTGAAGGCATCCCATCTAAGGTTGAAGAAGATATATAAGAAGATATTGCTAATGGAGAAACCATAGCAAAGAAGATGCAAGAGTGTATGTGTTGCGATATATAATGCTTGATGAATCTTCTGAAACCATCTGGCAATTTTGCACACGATTAGGGATAGCGACAGATAGAAGACAAGATTATATGCCAATAATACACCATAAGGCATACGTCCTTGACTGGTGTCAATCCATAATGAATCTGGGATGATTAACAATATGGAGTAGACCAGCGCAAAGACGATGTCTCTCGATGTGAATAGTAATTTCATTCTTTAGCGGATAAACAGAAGTTCACGGTATTTGGGTAGTGACCATAGGCCGTCTTCTACTATCATTTCCAGATGATCGATTTCGTAACGGATGGCATCCATCTTCGGACAAACCGTGTCGTGGTAGGTAATAGCACGTTCGTGAATGTTATAGATGCGATTGGCCACACGACGAGCATCTGTCAGATCTTCAACCAGTTGTTCTATACGCTCAGTACGTTCTGCAATTTCTTGAATGAGCTTAAGGTTACGGGCTGAGAGGCGATTCGCCTGTTCTGTGGGGAATACATCCTTCATACCCTGAACGTTCTTGATAAGTTGGGACTGGTAGTGTGTAGCGACGGGGATGATGTGATTCATCGAAAGGTCACCCATCACACGGGCCTCTATTTGTACTGTCTTCACGTAGGTTTCCCATTTTACCTCGTTACGGGCCTCAAGCTCCTTGCGGTTCATTACCTTTGTAGACTCAAACATCTGAATGCTTGACTTATCGAGGTAGTGTTCGAAGATCTTCGGGCACGATTTCTCGACATCGAGTCCACGGCTTGCTGCCTCCTTGACCCACTCGTCGCTATAGCCATTCCCATCGAAGCGGACAGGTTTGCAGGTTTTGATGTCCTCGCGAAGTACATCCACGATGGCAGACAATTTGCTTTCACCCTTCTTAATGCGATCGCTTACACGTTTCTTAAATAAGTTCAGGGCTTCGGCCACTGCTGAATTCAGAGCAATCATAGCAGAAGCGCAGTTGGCAGAGGAACCTGGCGCACGGAATTCGAAACGATTACCTGTAAAGGCAAAGGGCGACGTACGGTTACGATCGGTATTGTCGATAATCAGATCAGGAATCTGGGGAATGTCAATCTCCATACCCTGTTTACCTTTCAGTGTGAAGAGATCCTCTTTGTCAGAGAGTTCAATATGATCGAGCAATTCTGTGAGCTGTTTGCCAAGGAAACTGCTGATGATGGCAGGAGGTGCTTCGTTGCCACCCAGACGGTGGGCGTTGGTAGCACTCATAATACTTGCTTTCAGCAGTCCATTATGCTTATAGACACCCATCAGCGTTTCTACGATAAAGGTCACGAAGCGCAGATTCTCCTCAGGTGTCTTGCCTGGGGCATGTAGTAAAACACCATTGTCAGCTGTCATACTCCAGTTGTTATGTTTACCAGAACCATTGATGCCATCAAAGGGCTTTTCATGCAGCAATACTCGGAACCCATGATTACGGGCCACGCGCTTCATCAGCGACATGAGTAGCATGTTATGGTCTACAGCTAGATTGCATTCCTCGAATATCGGAGCGAGCTCGAACTGATTGGGAGCCACCTCATTATGACGTGTTTTGCAGGGAATGGCGAGTTCCAGAGCCTGAATTTCCAGATCCTTCATAAAGGCCTGTACGCGATCGGGGATGGTTCCAAAGTAGTGATCGTCCATTTGCTGGTTCTTCGCACTTTCGTGGCCCATCAGCGTACGACCTGTCATTACCAAGTCAGGACGGGCAGAGTAGAGACCTTCGTCAACGAGGAAATACTCTTGTTCCCAACCTAAGTTCACCTGCACTTTCTTCACGTCATCGTAGAAGAACTGACACACATCCGTGGCAGACTTGCTTAAAGCATGGAGCGAACGGAGTAGGGGAGCCTTATAGTCGAGTGCTTCACCAGTATAAGAGATAAATATGGTGGGGATACAAAGCGTATCATCAATGATAAACACGGGCGAAGTGGGATCCCAGGCTGAATAACCACGAGCCTCGAAGGTGTTACGTATACCTCCGTTGGGGAATGATGAGGCATCAGGCTCCTGCTGAACGAGCAGCTTTCCACTGAAGTTTTCCACCATTCCACCCTTGCCATCGTGTTCTACGAAGGCATCGTGCTTCTCTGCAGTTCCTTCTGTCAGAGGCTGGAACCAGTGTGTATAGTGAGTGGCACCCATTTCTTGAGCCCATTGCTTCATACCAGCAGCTACAGCATCAGCGATACTGCGATCCAGACGGGCACCATTGTCGATGACGTCGATAAGCTTGTTGTACACATCAGCAGGCAGGTATTTGTACATCTTCTGACGATTGAACACATACTTGCCGAAGTATTCTGAGGGACGCTCTGAGGGTGCCTTAACTTCTAATGCCTTCTTCTTGAAGGCTTCCTCTACAACTTTAAATCTAAGTAGGTTTGACATATACTATGGTTGTTTCTTAGTCAATGAATCTGTTTGTAATATCTGTATATTCGTCGATACGACGATCTCTTAAGAATGGCCACCAACGACGAACCTGTTCTGAACGCTCAATGTCCATCTCCACGATGATGCTTTCTTCCTCATCAGTAGAAGCTTCGTAGATGATTTCGCCCTGAGGACCAGCCACGAACGAGGTGCCCCAGAACTGGATGCCATTCGTCTGCCCAGAGGGATCGGGTTCGAAACCTACGCGATTAACTGTCACAACAGGAATGCCGTTAGCCACTGCATGTCCTCGCTGTACAGTCTGCCAAGCCATGCGTTGGCGTTGTTGCTCCTCAGGTGTGTCGCTGCTCTCGTAGCCAATGGCTGTGGGGTAAATCAGCAAATCGGCTCCCTGAAGTGCCATCAGACGGGCTGCCTCTGGATACCACTGATCCCAACATACCAGTACTCCAAGTTTGCCTACTGAGGTCTGGATGGGATGGAAACCGAGATCTCCAGGTGTAAAGTAGAACTTCTCGTAATAGGCTGGATCATCAGGGATGTGCATCTTACGATAGGTACCTGCGATAGAGCCGTCTTTCTCCATAACTACAGCGGTGTTATGGTAGAGACCTGGAGCCCGTTTCTCGAAGAGCGATGTAACGATGACCACACCAAATTGCTTTGCCAGCTCGCCATAGAACTTCGTTGAGGGGCCGGGAATGGGCTCTGCGAGGTCGAAATTGTCAACATTCTCTGTTTGACAGAAATAGAGCGAGTTGTGTAACTCCTGTAGTACTATGAGTTCTGCGCCTCGCTTGGCGAGGTCGCTGATGCCTTCAGCCAGACGAAGCAGATTATCCTTCGTGTCTGCTGTGTTGTGTTGTTGCAGGAATCCTATCTTCAGTTCTTTCATCTCTATATACTTTATTCTAAGTTTGAGGATATTGCATAGTGCAGCAATGGAGCGAGCCATTCTGCTTGATGATACTTCTACAATCGATGCCAACGATCTCCCTTCCAGGGAAAGTCTCGCCAATCACACGCATAGCCTCAGCATCGAGGTCCGTCTGATCGTAGGTTGGCACAAGTACTGCACCATTAATGACGAGGAAGTTAGCATAGGTGGCAGGAAGTCTCTCGCCTTCGAAAATGATAGCCTTTGGCATAGGCAACTTCATCAGTCGATAAGATTTGCCATCTAAGGTTCTGAATGACTTCAGTTGCTCTTCCATCTGTCTAAGCTCCTCATTTTGCTCGTCATCTGGTTCGCCAGCCCCCATATATAATAAGGTGTCGTCTGGACAAATGCGCACCAGTGTGTCAATATGTCCGTCAGTATCGTCACCCACAAGGTTGCCATGATCAATCCAGAGAATGCGCTCTGCATGGAGCTCTTGTTTCAGACGTTCCTCAATCTGCGCCTTGGTCATAGGCTGATTACGATGGGGCGCCAGCAGACAGCCTGTAGTGGTAAAGATAGTTCCCTTGCCATCGCTTTCGATGGAGCCACCTTCGAGTACAAAATCGAGGCAATCCACGTATTCACCTTTTATCTTTCCCTCGTCGTAGATTCTGCGATTAATGGCATTATCGAGTTCTGCAGCGAACTTCTCGCCCCAGCCGTTGAACTTGAAGTCAAGCAATCTGGCGTGGCCTTCATCATCTACGAGCGTGATGAAGCCATGATCGCGAGCCCAAGTGTCGTTCGACGGCTCACCAACAATCAATAACTCCTCGCGCTTCCTGATTTCACGAGCCATCTCCTCGTATGTGGCTGTGATCTCATCCAGCATTGGGGCCCAGTCAGTCCGAGCATGCGGCCATGTAAGCTGCACACCCCATTGTGGTTCCCATTCTGCTGGTAATCGCCACTTCCGAGTAACGTTTTCTATGCCTAAGCTCATATTTTGGCTGCAAAAATACAAAAAAATATGCATTATGCATTATGAATTATTAATTATTTGTATCTTTGCCCAAAATATTTCGCATGTTGGAGTTTAAGGATGCTACAATCAAGGTTGGCGAGCGAGTGCTGGTAGAGCGTCTTTCGCTGATAGCCAAGGATGGCGAGCTGACCTGTGTTACAGGGCCTGAGGGTTCTGGTAAGACCACGTTACTTCGCACGCTGATGGGCTTTCTGCCTGTAAATGAGGGCTTTGTGAGTGTCGATGGCGAATTGCTCACTATCCATTCTGCTCATGCTTTCCGTAAGATGATGGTCTATCTGCCCCAGCAAATGCAACTTTTGGCCCATCAGCTCAGAGAGCCAGAGCCTTTGGAGCCTGAAGCTGAGGAGTATGTCGTATGGAATGGCGTATTGCCTTTAGTTATCAAACAAGTGACTCCAGAACCTCTGAATGCAGAGGAAATCATGATGCTGGCTGAGAAAACACTAAGCGAGGCCAATGGCAAGTCTATCGTGATAGCTGATGAACCAACATCCCTGCTTTCGCCAGAGCTGACGATGCGCATGATTCAGTTGCTTCGCCAGCAGGCTGAGATGGGTAAAACGGTGCTTGTGGCTAGCAGGAAACCTCAGGTAGTTGATTATGCAGACAAAGTGATAAGATTAGAAACAAGATAAAACTATGGATACAAGACTCATTTTACATACCTTTCTCGCTCTCCTGCTGTTGCTGATTCCTGCAGGAGCACTTTATCTTTTGGAGCGAAAGAAACTCCCAAGATTTGGCTTCGTTGTGGCCCGAATGGTGGTTCAGTTATTGGTGCTTTGCCTTCTGGTTTGGGCGCTCATTAAGGTCGATAGTGCTTGGTTATCAGTGCTTTGGCTCGTGGCGATGGCCCTTGGAGGCTCGTGGCTGGTGCTGAAACGCTGCGAGGTGAAGGGTAGGGCCATGATGCCAGCAGTAGCCATTAGTTTGTTCATTGGCGTCTTTCTGGTAGGTATGTGGTTACTTGGTGTTGTTTTGCCCGTTAGTGCTTTCGATGCACGATGGTTCGTACCAGTTATGGCGCTCTTGATGGGGCATTCCGTTTCGATGCTCATTCGTGGACTTAGCACGTATCTTTCTGCTCTTCAGGAGGATAGAGAGCAATATGAGTTCCTTCGTGGCAACGGACTTACTCACTTCAAGGCTCTCCAGTCCTTTATGCGAAGGGCTTTGCTGGCTGTTCTTCAGCCCACGATGTCTAATCTCTCCGTGCTCGCCCTTACATCGATGCCCTTGTTGCTGGTGGGCCTGTTCCTAGGTGGTCTTACACCCGTCAACGCCTTCGCCCTGATGCTCTTTATGGTGATAGGGTGTGTCTCTGTTTCAGTACTTGTTTTAGGACTCACAATTCTATTGGCGGATAAGCTTGGACTTTCCTCGGAGTAAACCTGGACTTTCCTCGGAGCAAAGTCGGACTTTCCTCGGAGGAAACCTTTTGCCTACGATTATGAACATAAGAAGAAACATAGTGATAATGCTGGCCCTGATGCTGACAATCTCGTCTTGTCAGGGGCAAGTGAGTGTGAAATACGAGTTGCCAGCAAAGCTGAAGGATCGTCCAGAGCGGATTCTCCAGCGAGTGGGCTATACTACGTCGTACAACGAACAAACCAAAACACCCAACTGGGTGGCTTGGCATTTAACGAAAGCCCATACCTATGGCAAGAATCAGCGTAAACAGGAGGTGTTTACGGAGGATGAAGACATCGCCAAAAGTCTTCGCGCTACGAATATGGACTACTATAATTCGCGTTACGACAGAGGCCACATGTGCCCTGCTGGCGATAATAAATGGGATAAGGAGGCTATGCGTCAATCATTCCTTTTCACGAATATCTGCCCACAGAATCATGGGTTGAATAAGTATGAATGGAACGATTTGGAGATACTCTGTCGCGATTGGGCAAGGAAATATGGTGCAATCGACATCGTCTGCGGCCCAATTTACGAACGCAATTCTGCGCCTAAGACCATCGGAAAAGGCAAGGTTCGCGTGCCAGAGGCTTTCTTCAAAGTAGTGCTTTGTCGTCAAGGCAAGGCGAAGGCCATAGGTTTTATCTATCGCAACGAGGGCGTGAAACAACTTATGTCGGAGGCTGTGTGTTCCGTCGACGAGATAGAACGTATTACGGGCATTGACTTTTTCCCTTCGCTCGACGACCAGACAGAGGCTAGGGTAGAGGCTTATTCGAATTTGAGCGATTGGTAAAAAGTTAAAAACTCTAAATTCTCAATTCCCAATTCCCAACTTTCAACAGAAAAGTTGTACCTTTGCAGCGTGAAAATAAAAGAAGTGCTGAGCGCCCTTGAACGTTTCGCGCCTCTGCCCTTGCAGGAAAGCTGGGATAATGCTGGCTTGCAGGTTGGACTGACAGAGACGGAGGTTTCAGGGGCATTATTGTGTTTGGACGTCAACGAACGTATTGTCGACGAGGCCATTGCGAAGGGTTGCAATCTCATTGTGAGCCATCATCCGCTATTGTTTCGTGGACTGAAGACTATCAGCGATCTTACGGATGTGCAGCGAACGGTGAGAAAGGCCATTATCAATGGCATAGCTGTCATCTCCATGCATACCAATATGGATAATGCTCTAGGAGGTGTGAACTTCCGTATCGCCCAGAAATTAGGGCTACAGAACGTTGGCTTCTTCGCCAAGAAAAGCGCAGAGATAGAGTCGGGTAGTGGTGTGATAGGCGAACTTGCAGAACCCATGGCTGCTGACGATTTCATCCTCAAGGTGAAGAAGACCTTTGGCGTGGAATGCGCCATGTGCAACGAATTGCTGCGTCGCCCCATCAGTAAAGTGGCTATCTGTGGTGGAGCAGGAGACTTTCTGCTTGATGAGGCCCTAAAGGCTGGCGCTGATGCCTTTATTACGGGTGAGATGCACTATCATCAGTACTTTGGCTATGAGCAGCAGATACAGATCTGCGTGATAGGCCACTACCAGAGCGAACAGTATACCTCTGAGGTCTTCGAGGAAATCATCCTGAAGGAATGCCCAGACGTAAAGACCTGTATCGCAGAGACTTGTACGAATCCAATTTTATATATCTAATATAGTTTTATTATGGCAAAGAAAGATCCTACAGATTTGTCAGTGGAAGAGAAACTGAAGACACTTTATCAGCTTCAGGCTGCTCTCTCTGCCATCGACGAGAAAAGAGCACTGAGAGGTGAGCTGCCTCTCGAAGTACAGGACCTGGAAGACGAGATCGAAGGTCTGACCACCCGTGTTGAGAAGATTAAGACCGACATCAGCGAGTTTCAGGCTGCTATCACCCAGAAGAAGGGTGAGATTGCAGATGCTGAGGCCAGTGTAGCCCGTTATAAGGCTCAGTTGGACGAGGTGAAGAACAACCGTGAGTACGACACACTGTCGAAGGAAATCGAGTTCCAGACGCTTGAAATTGAGCTCTGCAACAAGAAGATCCGCGAGGCTAATACTCGTATCTCTGAAAAGCAGAACGAGTTGGCTGCCAACGAGGAAGTAATCAAGGAGCGTGAGGGTGATCTTGAAGTGAAGAGAAACGAGCTCGACGAGATCATGGCTGAGACTCGTGCTGAGGAGGATAAGTTGAAGGAAAAGGTGAAGGATCTTGAGTCAAAGATCGAGAGCCGTTTGTTGACTTCTTTCAAGCGTATCCGTAAGAATGCTCGCAATGGTCTTGGTATCGTTTATGTGCAGCGTGATGCTTGTGGTGGTTGCTTCAATAAGATTCCTCCCCAGCGTCAGCTCGACATTAAGATGCACAAGAAGATTATCGTGTGTGAGTACTGTGGTCGTATCATGATCGATCCTGAGCTGGCTGGTGTAAAGATCGATAAAACCACTGGTGAGGAGAAGAAAACTCGCAAGCGCGCCATTCGTAAGTCTGCTTCGTCGAAGAAGACAACGGATGCAAACGATATGGAATAATCGTCAAAGGTTTTGATAGTCAGGAATATCCTCAAGGAAGATGTATTTCTGGTTGGGATAATCCATCTTACAGCAATAGTGTTGTAGTCCGTTGCTGACTATCAGATAATCCACTTTCAGCAGAAGATTGTAGGCCGAGATTTGGTCGAAAGTCTTCTGCTGAAGTTGTATAGTAGGGGCCTTGTATTCAATAATCATCTGGGGTTGGGCCACCTTATTATATAATATAGAGTCGCAACGGAGTTTTTTCTCGCCTATGCGAAGTTCTATTTCATTTCCAAGTAGTCCTTGTGGATAGCCTTTGTGTTCCACAAGGAAGTGAACGAAATGCTGACGAACCCACTCTTCAGGGGTTAGCGCTACATATTTCCGACGCAAAAAGTCGAAAATCATCTGCTTATCACCCTTTTCTGTGATTTTTATCGCGTATGGAGGTAGGTTTAATCGAAACATTTTTGTAACTTTGCAGGCAAAAGTACAAATAATATTTGAATAATCATCATGGCAGAGGCAAAAAATGTCACTTTTGATAGTATTATGCGTGATCTGAAAGCACGGAAATACTCGCCCGTCTATTATCTGATGGGTGATGAACCGTATTATATCGATAAGATTGCTGATTATATAGCAGAGCACGTATTACAGCCAGAAGAACGTGATTTCAACCAGACGATTCTTTTTGGTTCTGATGTTTCTGCCTCGTTGATTGCTGATACGGCACGCCGTTATCCCATGATGTCTGAATATCAGGTTGTCATCGTAAAAGAGGCCCAGAATGTGAAGAATACGGAGGCTCTGGAGAAGTATTTCAAAGCTCCTATGAACTCCACAATACTAGTGATGTGCCATAAAAACGGTACTGTAGATGGTCGTAAAAAGGAATATATGAAGGCCATTCTGAGTGCTGGCGTGCTTTTTGAGAGCAAAAAATTGCGTGATCGCGACCTTCCTGCCTTTATTGAGAACTACTTAAAGGCCCGCCAAGTGAGCATCGATCCTAAATCTACGCAGATGATAGCCGATAATATTGGCGCTGATTTAAGCCGTCTAACGGGTGAATTGGATAAAGTTATTCTATCGCTTTCAGAGCAGGATAGGAGAGTGACACCACAGATTGTGGAGGATCAGATTGGTGTGAGCAAGGAGTTTAATGGTTTTGAACTCCGAGATGCTATTGTAAACCGAAATGTTTTCAAAGCAAATCAGATAATAAAATATTTTGACGAAAATCCAAAGGCTGGTAGTATCTACTCATTTCTCCCAATGCTCTTCAATTACTTCCAGAATCTGATGATTGCCTATTATGCGCCCAATAATAAGAGTCAGGAGAGTGTAGCTGAGTGGTTGGAAATGAGATCTCCATGGGCTGCGAAGGACTACATGACTGGTATGAGAAACTATACTGCAATGAAAGTGATGCAGATAATTTCCAAGATACGTGAAATTGATGCCAAAAGTAAGGGTTTGGATAACCCAAATACCCCTCCTGGAGAGCTTATGAAAGAACTGATTTTTTACATTCTGCACTAAATCAGTCTCTTTTTTCTTCTAGAATTTGCTAAAATTGCGCTTTTCAAGAGCGCTTTTTTTAGGCCCAAATACCGATAAAATATAGGGCTCTCGAGGATTTGTACCCCTTCAAAACTCGCGTTTTTCGGAGCCCTCTCTCCCGTTGTCCAGATTTCGCGAGAAATGGCAATTTTTCGGTTTTTAGGTTCGCCCGGATTTGGTGTTCACATTCTTTAAGATTCAAAATCTTGAATATGTATTTCAAAATACAAATGAATAGATTCTGCAATTCAGTATTTGGATAGTGAACTTTATGTTTACAAACACAAACACAGCAATATAAATATTAGTATTAAAACACGAATTCATAGATTTATGATTTCATATACATAAATATGCATTGGTATAATTACATTTATAAGTAATTGATATTCAATAAATTATCGAAAATTTAACCAAAATACAGCCCAAATTTATGCCGATTTCACCAGAATAGTTGAATATTCGAATTATTTATGTATATTTCTCGTAAATACCTCATTTATACCCAGATAGTTACATTTTATCCGCTCTATAAGGCCTTTGTAACTATTTACTACTATAAATTCACATTTGTATTTACGAATCAGAATTTCGCTCTCTATTGTCTATCGATTTACAAATATAAAAACATAAATCAAAAGTTTAAAAATCAAAATTTTCTTTAGAATTGTTGTTTGTTTCAAAAATTTGTTTTATCTTTGTAAACTGAAAGAAAATAGGGAAAATTGCCCCTTAAACACTTAATGATGAAATATGAAGGATCGAATTAAACAAATTATGGAGTCCCAGAGGATGACTCAACAAGAGTTCTCCGACTATATCGGACTGGCACCTGCCACCTTGAGTAGTATCTTTAATGGCCGTACCCGCCCCACCCTTAATGTGGTAGAAGCACTCAAAAAGAAAATTCCTAACATCAGTGTCGACTGGCTCATGTTTGGATCTGGGGATATGTTTATTGCCCCTCAGGGTGAGATTTCAGGAACTGATAATCCTGTAAATAATTCACTTTTTCCAGAATCTCAGATGATTGATTTTGATCAGTCCTTATCTCCTACCCCACAAAACGGGGGCCAGACGCCTCAATTTCCTAATAGTGTAAAGACTACACGTCCGGAAATCGTACGTGAAGAAGTTAAAATTGTTGACAAACCGCAGCGTCGAGTTATGGAGATACGTGTGTTCTACGACGATCAGACATGGGAAACGTTTGTCCCTGCTAAGAAATAAGGGATTAGGTCACTTATTTAATCCCTTCTTTTAGGAAATACTGAAATTAATTTGGTATTTCACTCATTTAGTAGTACCTTTGCAGCATCATTCGTTACAAAGGTACTTATTTTTATATGAAGAAGTTTGTATTAGATCTCAAGGTCAAGTCATTGGAACGCCTGCATGAGCGGTATGTGCTGATCAAACTGACAGACGATAAGCCATTGCCAGAAATGTTACCAGGACAGTTTGTAGAGGTTCAGGTTACTGGCTCTCCTACAACGTTCCTACGTCGCCCCATTTCCATAAACTTCGTTGATTATGAGCAGAACGAACTATGGCTTCTTGTAGCTACAGTTGGTGATGGAACTCGTCAGATGGCCCGTCTTCAGGTTGGCGATGTGCTGAATTGTGTTCTTCCCCTTGGAAATGGTTTCACTCCAGCCAAGAATGGCGAAAAGGTGCTGTTAGTTGGTGGTGGTGTAGGTGTGGCTCCCCTGCTTTATATGGGAGCCGAGATGAAACGTCAGAACATCGAGCCCACATTTCTTTTAGGAGCACGTTCTGCCAAGGATTTGCTGATGCTTGATATATTTAAAAGGTACGGGCGCGTATACGTAACGACCGAAGATGGCAGCGAAGGCGAAAAAGGTTTTGTCACCAATCACTCTTTGCTTCAGCAAGAACGTTTCGATCGTATCAGTACCTGTGGTCCTACGCCGATGATGAAGGCTGTAGCCCGTTTTGCCCGTCAGAACGGTGTCGACTGTGAGGTTTCGCTTGAAAATCTGATGGCCTGCGGCCTTGGCGCTTGTCTCTGTTGTGTAGAGAAAACCGTTGATGGTAATCTGTGTGTATGTAAGGACGGACCTGTATTTAATATTCAGAAACTGTTATGGCAAGATTAAATGTAAAGATAGGCGGTCTTTCGTTGAAGAACCCCGTAATGACGGCATCAGGCACTTTTGGCTATGGTCTTGAATTTGCTGATTTCATGCCCCTTGACGGTATAGGTGGCATCATCGTAAAGGGTACGACATTGAATCCTCGTGAGGGGAATGATTATCCACGTATGGCTGAGACTGCCAGTGGTATGCTGAATTGTGTTGGTTTGCAGAATAAGGGTGTCGACTACTTCTGTGAGCATATTTATCCTCAGATCAAGGATATTGATACCAATATGATTGTTAATGTCAGTGGTTCTTCGCCTGAGGATTATGCTGAGTGTGCTGCGCGTATCGATGCCTTAGAGAATATTCCTGCCATTGAACTGAATATATCCTGCCCGAATGTTAGGGATGGAGGTATGGCTTTTGGCGTAACCTGTGCAGGTGCATCGAGTGTGGTAAAGGCCGTTCGCGAACGCTATCATAAGACGCTGATTGTCAAGCTTTCACCTAATGTGACTGATATTGCAGAGATTGCCCGTGCCGTTGAGGCCGAAGGAGCTGATAGCGTTTCTCTGATTAATACGCTGATGGGTATGGCCATCGATATTGAGAAGCGTAAGACATTGTTGAGTATCAATACAGGAGGTTTGAGCGGTCCCGCTGTAAAACCTGTGGCTTTGCGAATGGTTTGGCAAGTGGCTAAGGCTGTGAAAATACCAGTTGTAGGCTTGGGAGGCATCTGTTCAGCGAAGGATGCCATTGAGTTCTTGATGGCTGGAGCAACTGCCATTGAGATTGGTACAGCAAATTTCCTCGATCCAGCAGTAAGTATCAAGGTGCGCGATGGCATCGATGAATGGCTCGATGCTCATGGCTGCCAATCGGTAGAAGAAATAATAGGTGTGATCAACTAATCACACCTATTATTTTACCCCAAAATTTGAGGGCTGGCAATCGCCAGCCCTCAACCAACACAAAAACTAAACTAGACTTAACTAAAACATTTCGGGATTTTCCCAAAGCCCGAGAATGCAAGTGCAAATATACAACATCTTTTCTAATAATGCAATTTTTTTTGCAATTTTTTGCACTTAAGATGTTATTTCGATATAAAAGTAGTCTTTTTCAGAAGAATATTGTCCAAAATTGTCATTGCACCCATTGCCTCAACGATGGGAACCGCTCTTGGAAGAACACAAGGATCATGCCTACCTTTTGCAGTAAGTGTGGTGGCATTTCCTTCAATATCTACAGTATCTTGTTCTGTGAGGATGGTGGCTACAGGCTTAAAGGCTATTCGGCAGTAGATGTCCTGTCCGTTTGAAATACCTCCCTGAATACCACCGCTATGGTTTGATTTGGTAGTTATTTGCCCGTTTTCAGATAGGAAAACGTCGTTTTGCTCAGAGCCACGTGCAGTGACACCATCAAAACCTTCACCATACTCGAACCCTTTTACGGCATTTATACTCAGCATCGCCGATCCTAAGGCGGCATGAAGCTTTCCAAATTCTGGCTCTCCTACACCAATGGGACAGCCTTTGATGATACAGGTGATAACACCTCCGATGGTATCGCCCTCTGCTTTTACCTGGGTGATCAACTCTTCCATCTCTAGGGCTTTCTCCTGATCCGGACAGCGTACGGCATTGGTCTCTGTCAGCGATAGATCATAACGTTTGTAGTCGCGATCCAAGGCAATAGGACCAACTTGAGAGGTATAAGCCTGTACACTGACTCCCATCTGTCGCAAGGCCAGCTTTGCCAGAGCACCTCCTACACATCGGCTGATCGTGATTCGAGCAGAAGAACGGCCGCCTCCACGATGATCCCTGATGCCGTATTTATTATAATAGGTATAGTCGGCATGCGATGGACGGAACAGGCAACGCATATTTTCATAATCCTGTGAGTGCTGGTTAGTGTTGCGCACGATAAAGCCAATAGGACATCCCGTCGACTTTCCCTCGAACACTCCGCTCAGCAGCTCCACCTGGTCAGCTTCCTGTCTGGAAGTTGTGATTTTGCTTTGTCCAGGACGACGACGGTTCAGTTCCTGCTGAATAAACTCGAGGTCGATGTCTATCCCTGCTGGCATGCCGTCAACCACGCCCCCGATGGCCTCTCCGTGGCTCTCGCCAAACGTTGTCAGCCTGAATATCTGTCCAAATGTATTCATGTCACTCACCTCTCATTTCTAACCACTCACCTCTATTTAGTGGCAATGTCCGCATCCGCATCCATCGCCGTGCTCATGCTCGTGGTGTCCACCACAACCTCCGCATTCGCCTTCGCCATGGTGGTGTCCGCAGCCACTGCAACCACCTGTCAGATGCTTAATCAGATGCTGTACCTCTTCCTCAGTAGCATCGCGGTTTTCGATAATCTCACCCTTGAAGTTCAGAGTCTTGCCAGCGAGAGGGTGGTTGGTGTCGATAGTCACACCGTCTTCCTCAATCTTCTTCACTTTTGCCATGAACTGATGGTCCTCATTGTCCATCAGTGTGATGATGGCACCCTCGAAGATGTTCTCATGGTCGAAATGGCCATTGATCATAAACACGTCGCGCTGCAGCTTGTGAACTCCCTGAGGATCAAACTCGCCGAATGCCTCTGCAGGCTGCAGGACGAAATCGAAGGATGAACCTTTCTCGAGTTTCATTACCTGCTGCTCAAAAGCATCGAGGGCCACGCCGAAACCAGTGATAAACTCAAAGGGGCGCTCAGTACCCGTCTGCTCCTCCAATTTATTCTCTCCATCGGTTACAGTGTACAGCTGATACACTACCGACATGAATTTGTTCTGTGCTTTATCCATTCTTTATATATAATAATGTGTAATTGGCTGCAAAGGTACTAATAAACGAGCGAATTACCAAATAATTCTGTATTTTAGCGGCAAAATATCCCTAAAAACCTGAAAAATGATTGTTTTTCCTGATTCTTTGACCTACGTCAACAAAAAGGCTGTGTTCGCACACAATTTTACTAAAACGTTTGCGTAGAACCAAAAATCGTCGTACCTTTGCACCGTCAAAAGACATAAAGGATAACATTATTAATTAAAAGTAGGGGCACAGGATAACAATAAAAAAAGCCCCGAGTAAAGAAAAGAAAGGGTAAAAAGATGAAAAAGATGATTTTGACAATGGTAGCAATGCTGAGTATGACAACCGCATTTGCAGAAGGTGAGAACGCAGCCAATGTAAGCAACGTAGAGGCTTATGATTTGAACATCAATATGAATAAGCTCTCTGACGCACTGGAGCTGGCAGACGACCAGAAAGAGGCCGTAGAGAACATTCACCACACATTTGCAGCCGAGCTGATGTTCGCTGCCCAGTATGGCAAGAACGATCGTAAGGCCCTCGTTGACCGTGCTATCAGCAACGACGTGAAGTGGATGCGTTACGTGCTCAATGAGAAGCAGATGCACACTTATCTCCGTCTGCTCAACGCTACGATCAGTAATCGTGGTCTGAACAAGTAAGAAAAAGTAATTATTAGTAATCTTTGTAGAGGCATTCCGAAAGGGATGCCTCTATTTTTATCCTTAAAATTTGCATTTCTCGATTATTTTTAGTTATTTTGCACTCAGAAACCATAATTCAGTTCAATATGAAGAGTTTTAAACTTATAATTTTATCAGTGGTCGCAGTTGTTTTCGTCAGCTGTGGAACCTCCAACACAGTGCCCATTACAGGGCGTAAACAGACTCTGATGGTTAGCGATGGCGACATCCTCGCCCTCTCCACCCAGCAGTATCAGGAGTTTATGAGTTCAGCCAAGCTCTCAACTAACCAGACCAATACGGCGATGGTTAAGCGAGTAGGGCAGAACCTTGCCAATGCTGTAATCAACTACCTTACGGCAGCTGGGTTGCAGAACGATCTTCAGTATTACAAGTGGACTTTCAATCTCGTTCAGGACAAGCAGGTCAATGCCTGGTGTATGCCTGGAGGTCTGATCTGTGTCTATGAGGGTATTCTCCCTGTTACGCAGGATGAGGCTTCACTTGCCATCGTACTTGGTCATGAGATTGCCCATGCTGTGGCGCGCCATTCTGCTGAGCAGATGAGCACCCAACTTAAGCAGCAGTATGGTCTCCAGATAGGTGCCGCTGTTCTTGGAGGCTTGGGTATGGGAAGCAACACCACTTCCATCATTCAGGCGATAGCTGCCCAAGGCTTCAATTTCAAGAACCTCAGCTATTCGCGTAATCATGAGAATGAAGCCGATCACATGGGACTCATCTTCGCAGCTATGGCCGGTTATGATCCCAATGCCGCTCTTAGCTTCTGGCAGCGCATGGCTGCATCAAACAACAATCAGACTTCTGAGTTCCTGAGCGATCACCCCTCTGATGCCACTCGTATCAAGAACATCCAGGGATGGCTGCCTGAGGCTTTGAAGTACTATAAGCCCGCTGTTACTCAGAAGTCAACAACACAGAAAGCTGCTACAACCAAGAAAACTACCACTACCACTAAGAAAGTAACTACAACAAATAAGAAGAAATAATGAAACGCATAGCTATTTATGTCATTTGTTCAGCCTTTGCGCTGATTTCCGCCCAGGCACAGACCAAGAGCGGAGGCATCTCTCCAGAGATGCTGCAGGAGATGCAGAAGAATCAGAAGTCGTGCGAAAAGGAGAAAGTGCTCGCTAATGCCATTGCCGGCCTGAGCATCGATGCTCTCGCCAAGAACTATCAGACAGCTGCCAAACCCATTGATACCCATTTCAGTGTTGAAACTCGTAAACAGTCGATCACTGATCAGAAGTCATCAGGCCGTTGCTGGATGTTCAGCGGACTCAATGTGCTGCGCTCCAACTATACCCTGAAGGCCGATTCTGTGGCTATCGAGTTCTCACAGGCTTATCTGTTCTTCTGGGATCAGCTCGAGAAGGCCAACCTCATGCTGCAGGGCGTCATCGATACAGGTAAGAAACCCATCGACGACCAGCGTGTGCGTTTCTTCTTCAAATCGCCCATTGGCGATGGTGGAACCTTCTGTGGTGTAGCCGATCTCGCTCCTAAATATGGTTTGGTGCCCTCTGATGTGCAGCCAGAGACCTTCACTAGCGAGAATACCTCCAAGGCCCGTAGTCTGGTGGCCTCAAAGCTCCGTGAGTATGGCCTCCAACTGCGCGATATGGTAGCCAAAAAGCAGAGTGCAGCAGCTATCCAGAAAGAGAAGACCCAGATGCTCGCCCAGATTTATCGTATGCTCAAGATGACCCTTGGCGAGCCTGTTCAGAAGTTTACCTATGCTTTCAAGGATAAGAACGGCAAGGCCATTACCGAGCCCAAGGAGTATACCCCTCTGAGTTTCTATCAGGAAGTGGTGGGTGGTCCACTCAATGGCACTTTTATTATGGTCATGAACGATCCTCGTCGTGAGTATTTCAAGACTTACGAAGTGGAATACGATCGCCATGTATACGATGGAACCAACTGGCGT
>JAEEGK010000892.1_pt1 | contig 74973 bp, 51 predicted proteins | sample 8958771 | NCBI WGS metagenome assembly JAEEGK01 (sample SAMN16246547, study PRJNA631951) | gut metagenome | biome: gut microbiome; feature: rumen; material: SC-attached | host: Bos | place: Iran: Karaj | collected 2018-10
CGTAGTAGCCAGGCTCTACCTCTTCTGGATGAAGGTAGAACGAGCCCCAATGACTGGTTTCTTCTGCTTCGGGATCTTTGTTCAGGTCACATTCCTGAATATAACCAGGTGTATCGTCGTTCAAGGTGTTCTTTGGGTAAAAGCTCTGGTCGGCCATGTGCTTGAACACCATCACCTTGATGCCAGTCCCTGCGTTTGATTGTGGATAGAACTCAATCCATTCATCCAGCTCGAAGATAGAACGTATTCCCTCAGCGGCATAAGGTTTTGTGTTGAAATCTTTGGTGCCGCAGCGGTTGCCAAACAGGCTCAAGCCAGTCATGATGGGCTGTTCCCCCTCTTTAAGATTCACGAAATAGAGTTTGCCCAACTCCATTGAGTTTTCCGCAGCATAAGCGGCAAAGCCATTACTGGTGGTTATAAACAGCGCAAGTACTGCGGTTAAAAATATCAACTTTTTCATATCAATTTGTATTATTCTGTACATGTTATATCCTATAAAAAATGTATGTTTCATCTGCCTGTGACGAATTTTCCATCGTCTGTTATACCTTCGGCAGAGATGATCATTTCCGTACAGGTTGAATTATTCCAGAACTCGACGTGTGCCTTGCCGTCCTTGTCTGTCCAAAGATTAGGATTCCAGTAGAGCGTGCGGCGGAAGTCGTTCATCGGAGGCATTTGCTCGTAGTCTTCGGTCTCGAACACTTCTACGGGGTCGAAGGCTTGATAGGACGTATAGCGTATGCCCTTACTCTTTCTCTGTCCATAGCCTTCCTTGACAAAGCAGTATATCACGTATGGGTTTGTTGCTTGTATGTCTGATGACTTGGTTACTTGGTAAACCAGACTATTGTCTTCTGCAATGTATAGGGATTTCAGGTCTTCCAATAATATAGGCATATCAATAGTTGGCCTTGAAAGGCGCCCAATAGTTGGAGCACTTCTCACGCCTCTAGCTCTTAGCTGGTTTCTTAAGTTTCTTCCTGTATCGAGATTATCGTAAACAGATGTATTTGTTCTGAGACTAAGATTCGTAATTGTGCAGAACATATTGTTAACCATCCACACAACTGGTCGTCCGTTTATCATGAGTCCATCTCTCCATACAGGAATCCAATAGCTGGGAGAAACATCCTCATAGCTTCTGAAATTACCATCGAATTTCCAGTCAAAATAGGTAAGGTCTCCGATGTCAAATATCATGCCAGGCAAAAATATGGTGTCTTCTTTTACCATACTATTAGTATCTCCAACGGCAGCCCACAATGCTTTGTCCGTTGGTGTTTCTCCCTGAAACATCTTGTTTTTTGTTGTGAGCCAATCCACAAGGTAAGGAGGTTCTTCGCCACGGTCAATATAGTCCTCGGTTGCCTTCTCGCAGTCATAGTAGAGCGTGGAGTGTATCTGTGCATTCTTTTCGTCGATGAAGGGGTTATAACTAAAATTGTCGGGTCTTCTCCTCTTAACAGTCACTTCGCGCAATGTTCTTCCACGGGCATCAATGAACTTTTTCCACTCTTCTTCGCTCTCTTCAGGGATGTCCCAATGATGCAATTGGAAGTTGTCCATAGGTATCTGCCCAACTTCGGACTTCTCTGGAATCCTCGCGCTGGGGGAGAAATGACGGTTGATGGGGATGATATACTTGTCGGAGAGACTTTTTTTGAAGGCCGACATGCTCATTGACCACTCTCCCTCAATGTCAGGCAGGACAATGACGTAACGTCCCGTACTGTCAGTAACAGCAGACAGTCCAATGTTTTCCTCCCCGTTTCGCAAGGTAGCAGAGATTGTAACGCCGGCCACGTCTGCATCAGTACCCTTCTTGGCTTTGATTGTACCGTCAATAGCCAGTTTGCTTTCGTAGGGCTGGAGCGACTTCAGTTCTCTTTTTCCATTCATGTCATTCCAGTCATAGCGTCTCCATCCCTGAATCATCATCAGCAGGTCTGCAGCCTTGCGGTGCTCTGCATCATCGCTCTCGAAGTAGTATTCCGGATTAGCGATATATCCCTTAATGTCACTTCCCAGCAACATCCACGTCTTGATGTCCCCACGTTTGCCATTCACCACACTGTTGGCATCCATCGCAGAGAAGGAGAGCGAGGTATAGGGGGTGGAGGTGATGTCCATTGATACCTTGCCGCAAGGCATGAGTTTTGTCGTGGTACTTTGGATGAGCAGAGAATCAGTATATTCAGGACAACGGAAGACGAAGCGGTCTGCCATGGCTCCACCTTCAGTGTCGAAGATAGTGACTTGCGAAACGCCTTCTGGCAGGACATCGCGGGCAAGGGAGAAATGCTGGAAATCCTTTGCCTTAAACGTAGATGACGTCAGGATTTTACCGCTATGTATAAGTGCATAGCCCAGCTCCTTATTCGAAAGACCCGATGTTGCCCAGATATCCATGGTAAGACTGTCGTCGCGAAGGGCATCCACCCGCAGGGAAATGCCTTCGTCCAGTGCCTGTGGAAGTGTGTATGAATGGGTATTCCCATTGATGTCGATTTCCACCGACTTATGCTCTGAAGAGGCAGGAATATCCACCACTCCGCGCTCACCTTTTATAATATATGCCACGCGGGCAGGGAGTCCCTTCACCAGATTTCCGCCTTCAGGATAGAAGGCACGTTTCTGCTCCTTTGCTGTTTCTGTGGCAGTAAGGCGCGTCTCCGTGTCGAGGCGAGGCTTGTAGTCGCCTTCCTTCCTTGGCTCCCTGAATATGGGAATGATTCTCGAGAAGCAAGCGTTCTTGCTCCAGTTGGTCATATATCGGGTGTATGCCCTTAGCTCGTAAAAACCTGTAGGCATCACGGCATTGTCCAATTTAATACTGCCTGCTCCTATGCCGTGTGTCACGTATATTTTCTTGTGTACAACCACGTCGCCAGTCGGATTAAGCAAATCCACATAGAGGACACTGCTAAGGTTTCCGCGCCGCTCTGTGTCGGTACGTACAACATACGTCTTGAACCATATGGTCTCGCCCTTGAAGTAGCCTGTATTGTCAAGGTGCAGATAGACTTTCTCTTGTGGCAGAGCATCCTTCCATTTCGCCGTCGTTTCTTCGTCTTCCTCTTCGCCCATAGCATAGAAATTGCCATTTACCAAGACATTTTCGGCGTCTGTGCGCGCCATGATGCAGAGGTATTTGTCCATGGAATGATTATATCCTACATCGTCAAGGGATTCCACAAGGTTTTTCCCTATCTCCAAGGGCCAAGTCAGCTCTTCCTTAAGATTGTATTTTTCCATGTTTATCATTACCGAGCGGCATTTCACGCCGTTTGCCGTAAGCACAAACGTCATGTTGTCAACCTCGGAAAAGCCGTCGCGTTTGGTGTAGTTGATATAGAACTTTATAACGCGATTTGATACTGCGGACGATTCTCCTGCATAAACCACTGTGTTGGCCGATATCGTACCCTCGAAGTAGACCAGGTCACAGGTACTTGGTTTGACGTATACCTTTCCTCCTATCAGATCTTTCTCTTTCTTGGGCGTCATAGTGATGCACCTCAGACCTTCGCCTTCGTCGTTGGTAAAGACCTCCGAGGACAGTTGATAGTTCCTCTTGAGCCACCCTGCTGATACCCCTCCGTGCAATGGCCCCACATACCCTTTCCAGAACTTGTCATTCTCTGTGTTAGGTCCTAAGCAAAAGATGTGGTGCAGATTTGTCCTGCGCAGGTTAGACGTACCATGGCCACTAGCTGAGATGTTATAGTATAGTCCGTTGTAGAGTCTCAGTAAGTTGATGATTCCTGCCGAACCGGCTTCCAGGAAAGACTCTATCATCTCGTTGCCGTCATCTGTCTGCAAGGTAATTCGCGAGAAGAAGGGCACTCTGTGGCTGCGGTTGGCATTTGTTTCTTTGTTCAGCTTCTTGGCCACACGTTCCAGAAGTGCTTCGTCCGTTTCGACGCTTACTTCCCGCATGTCTTTCGACAATGGTGTCAGCCTGATGGTGGCTTCCAACTCAGCCTTCTTAAGCACAAGTGTTTTATATCCGATGTACGAGATCTTCACCTGCTCATTATCTTCAATCTTGAGTTCTGCGTCACCATTCTCGTTAGTCCAGGCCCCCCTGCCGTCGGTCACATACATACAAGCGCCATCAAGGGCTTCACCTGTTTCTGCATCCACAACATGGTATTTGTCTTGGGCTATAGTAGCGATGGAAAACAATAGCGATGCGCAGACAAGGAATAGCTTTTTATAATTGAAAGCTTCCAAAACATCATACCTTTTTTTCATTGTATTTTATAGTTTAGAGGTTACAAGACTTTTTTATTGGGTTTATTCCGTTGTTCGGGTGATCTAGAAGACCAATAACAGTTTCATGATGTGTTGCTGTTTCAAAATGGTTATATTTATTATGTTGTTTTCACTTAAATAGTTTATTCAGTTGGTTTCCGAGAGGCAAAGATAGGAAAGATATTATTAAAAACAACAATTTTACTAAAGAATATTATTAAACTTTAAAAGATTATCCTTATTTCTTACTAATCATGATATATTAGTAATGCTTTGTATGCGACATAAAAAACACCTATTTTTGTGTATTGCGGCATTGTTTTAACCGTCGTACCTTTGCAGACGAAATTGGATTTCGCCTGCGAGCCATTATTCAATCATGTGCGAAACAAAGTTAATAATTTATTATAAGGTAAAATGAATTCAACAATTGTAGTTTATGGTTCCATGACAGGAACATGTGAGGCTATTGCAGAGAAGATAGCCAAGAAGTTGGGATGTGAGACACTCAATGTGCAGGATCTGACAACCGACGTAGTGGATAATCATCAGAATCTGATCTTGGGAACCTCTACATGGGGCGCTGGCGAGATGCAGGACGACTGGTACGACGGACTGAAAGTGTTGCAGCGTGCCAATTTGGGAGGTAAGACCATTGCGCTCTTTGGTTGTGGCGACTGTGCAACCTATAGCGACACTTTTGTGGGTGGCATAGGCGAGTTGTATAACGGTATCAAGGAAAGCGGTGCCAAATTCATCGGGGCTGTCAGCACAGACGGATATACCTTTGATGCCTCAGAAGCTATTGTCGACGGCAAGTTTATTGGTCTGCCATTGGACGATATTAACGAGGACAATATGACGGATGCCCGTATAGATGCCTGGATTGCAAATATCTCAGATAGTCTTTAAGAATGCAGACAATTGGACAGATGCCAGAGGCTAAAGTACTGGCCAATCATATATACGAATATAAGAAAGGTGTACGACACATGGTGCTCTTCACCTGTAACCGACGTTTCGAGCAGCAGGCTTGCGCCCGTCTTTGTAGTCAGAGTATTGACTATATGGTGCAGCCTGCTGGCCGTACCAACGTGAACGTCTATTTCGGCCGTCGCGAATGCCTGGATGCCATACGCCTGATTATAACCCGACCGCTCAACGAGTTGACACCCGAGGAGGACTTTATTCTAGGAACAATGTTGGGGTATGACCTATGTGCCCAGTGCGAGCGGTTCTGTGAGCGTAAATGTAAAGCTGCTTTGTTATACACAATATAGATAATAGAATTATGAAGATTGAAAAGATTCATGCAAGAGAAATCCTCGATTCAAGAGGTAATCCAACTGTAGAAGTAGAAGTAACACTCGAGAATGGTGTTATGGGCCGTGCCGCTGTACCATCAGGCGCATCAACAGGTGAAAACGAGGCCCTGGAACTTCGTGATGGCGATAAAGAGCGCTATCTGGGTAAAGGCGTGCTCAAGGCTGTTGACAATGTTAACAAGGTGATTGCCCCTGAACTGAAGGGCGACTGCGTATTTGAGCAGCGTGCTATCGACTATAAGATGCTGGCGCTGGATGGCACACCAACCAAGTCGAAGCTTGGTGCAAATGCTATTCTGGGCGTATCGTTGGCATGTGCTCAGGCTGCTGCCAAGGCACTGAATATACCTCTTTATAGATATATAGGTGGCTGCAATGCCTACACCCTGCCTGTACCTATGATGAACATTGTGAATGGTGGTGCTCACTCAGCAGCTCCTATCGCCTTCCAGGAGTTTATGATTCGTCCTGTAGGTGCCAGCAACGAGCGCGAGGCTATCCGCATGGGTGCCGAGGTGTTCCATAATCTGGCCAAGTTGCTGAAGGCTCGCGGCCTTTCTACTGCTGTAGGCGATGAGGGTGGATACGCACCTAACTTCGATGGTATCGAGGATGCACTCGACACGATTGTAGAAGCCATTAAGAAGGCTGGCTATGAGCCCGGAAAAGACGTAAAAATTGCTATGGACTGCGCTGCATCAGAGTTTGCTACATGCGAGGATGGCAAGTGGTACTACGACTATCGCCAGCTTAAGAACGGCGCCAAGAAGGATCCCAACGGCAAGAAGCTCTCGGCCGATGAGCAGATTGCTTATCTTGAAGGGCTGATTACTAAATACCCGATTGACTCTATCGAGGACGGACTTGACGAGAACGACTGGGACAACTGGGTAAAACTGACAGAAAAGATTGGCGACCGCTGCCAGCTGGTAGGCGACGACCTGTTTGTTACCAACACCAAGTTCCTTGAAAAGGGTATCAAGATGGGTGCTGCAAACTCTATTCTGATTAAAGTGAACCAGATTGGTTCGCTAACTGAGACCTTAGAGGCTATTGAAATGGCTCATCGTCACGGCTATACCACAGTGACTTCTCACCGCTCTGGCGAAACAGAGGACACCACGATTGCCGACATAGCAGTAGCCACAAACTCAGGACAAATCAAGACTGGTTCACTTTCTCGTACCGACCGTATGGCTAAGTACAATCAATTGATCCGTATCGAGGAAGAGCTTGGCGATACCGCCGTATATGGCTATAAGCGCCTGAAATAAAACGTATCTTTTTAACAATTATAATAAACCATGTTGGTGCAGATAAGCTGTGAAGTTTGTCTGCATTTTTTATATTGCTTTAATAAGGCTGATAATACCTATTTTCTTTTAATCTAAATGTATTAGGAACATAGTATAGTTGTAACTAAAAAAACACCTATTTTTGTGTATTGCGGCATCTGAATCTTTGCCATAACTTTGCACCTGGATTTAATCCATGGTTTTTGTTAACTAATATATATGTGTTATGGGACTATTAAAAACATTGTTTACGAATTGCGCTCATCCAAAGGGTAGGATGGGGCGAGCTATGCTCAAGTTTATGAATATGTGTCATGCACCGCTCACCAATTGGGGCCTGAGTCTTATTGGCATTCAGGACGGTTGGACAATGCTGGACATAGGTTGTGGTGGCGGAGCTACACTGCAAAGGCTGACCAAGCGAAGCAAGGGAAGCATGGTTTATGGCATTGATATCTCGGAGGAGAGTGTTGCCAAGGCCGCCAATCTGAATGCCGCTGTGCTGAACAAACAAGTGTTTGTTACCCAAGGGTCGGCCGAGAAGTTGCCTTACGAGGATTGGAAGTTCGACCTTGTGACGGCAGTCGAGACCGTCTACTTCTGGCCTAATCTGCCCCATTGCCTGCAGGAGGTACGCAGGGTGCTGAAGCCTGGCGGTAAGTTCGCCATCATGGTGGAGGTAGCCGACGAGAATTCCAAGTGGGTGACTCTGGTGGATGGAATGAAAGCCTACACGCCCGAGAAGCTGCAGGAAATGCTGACGGATGCAGGTTTTCTTCAGACGGAAATCCATCGGAAGAGGCCGTCATACGCCACTGTTATTGGTGTTAAACACTAAAGGAAACATTCCTTCCCGCCGAAGTTGGCAGGGAAGCACACATTCTTTAAATCAAGTAATATGAGGGTAAAAAGTATTGTTTTTGGGATTTCAATTTTATTGGGTACACTTTCTTTTCCTACACACGCAAAGGCGGATGATGAGAATCCTGAGACGCTACCGGATAGTGCAATGGCCAAGGAAAAGACTACCCAGATGCACGAGGTTTGTATCTCTGTCTGTAGCAAGGCTCGTCAGCTACGCGAGTCGGCCATGCCGGTTTCCGTCATAGGAGCCCGCCAGTTACAGGGTACGGCCAATAATATAAATGATGTATTGGCGCGCACAGCGGGAGTAACGGTTCGTAATACTGGCGGACTGGGCAGTGCATCGCGTATATCGGTTCGCGGACTGGAGGGCAAGCGCATCGGATTGTATGTTGATGAGACGCCTATGTCGCAACTGGGTAACTTCGTGGCGTTGAATGATATTCCCACCGATATGATCGAGCGCATAGAGGTCTATAAGGGCTTGGTGCCCTATAAGTTCGGTGGTTCATCGTTGGGCGGTGCCGTTAATGTGGTAACAAAGGAATATCCGCCTCTCTACGTGGATTGCTCCTACGAGATAGGCTCCTTCAATACCCATCAGCTCTCGGGTGTACTGAAACGTACCGACCAGAAGAGCGGCCTGCAGTTTGGCTTGGGCGGCACCTATTCCTACTCCAAGAATAATTATATGATGCGGCTTGACAATCTGGACGGCCGTTGGGTGGAGCGTGACCATGACCGCTTCAGCAAGGTTATATACGGAGGTTCTGTGAAGGCCACTAAGTGGTGGTTCGACGAGATGAAGCTGGAGCTGGTAGGTACGCATACCAAGCAGGAGATTCAGGGAATAGACATTGATGTGCGCGAGGCGTATAACTACTCCAACAGCTGGGTGGCAGCGCTGAACCTGAAACGCGACAACTTCTTCCTCGAAGGACTGGACTTCGATATGGATGCAGGATATGTGCTGGGCTATTCCGGCATGTGTGACAAGGCTATGCACCGTTATGACTGGGACGGAAGGGAGCTGCCTCCGGTATCTGTTTACGGAGGCGAGCAGAACAATTACCCCTCGGACAGCAGAAACCGCACCAACGAGCTGACTGGAAAGCTGAATCTGGGTTACATCATAGACATGCATCACGCTGTTAACCTGAATATATATGCTGACCATACTACGATGCATCCCAACGACTCGCTGATGGATAAGGCAATGGGCTTTAAGGCTAACTTCCCCAGCAAGATGAATACTGTCACCACGGGCTTGTCGTACGACCTGACACTCTTTGGCGGGAAGTTCCAGAATGCCTTCACACTGAAGAACTTCTTCTTCTCGTCCTCCTCGCGCAGCATAGATATCTATGGTGTCAATGAGCCGGAGCCCGTCGAGCTATCCAAAAGCTACTGGGGCTTCAGCGATGCCATTCGCTACCGCTTCACACGCGACTGGATGGCTAAAGCATCGTTCAATTCCGAGGTGCGTGTTCCCACCTCCGAGGAACTGATCGGTAACGGTTTCTCCATCATGCCGTCCCCCTCGCTAAAGCCCGAGCGTACCACGGGTGTGAATCTGGGCGTGATGTATCGGCACGAGAAGAGTGATGGCGGATTGGTGGAGATGGAGTTGTCGGGCTTCTTCAATCAGTTGGAGGATATGATACGCTTTACGCCCGACATCATCCCTACGATGGCCCGATACCGTAACTTCGGGTCAGTACGCACCAAGGGAGTGGAGCTGGAAGTGAAGGGCGATGTCAATAAGTGGCTGTACCTCTATGCCAACGGTACCTATCAGGATCTGCGCGATGTCAGGGAGATGACACCCGGAACGGATGTTGCCAACCCTACCTACGGCCTGCGTATTCCCAATGTCCCTTACCTGTTGGGCAATTTCGGTGCCGAGCTGCACAAGGAGAATCTCTTTGGCGGCAAAGGGCAGAACTCGCGTCTGCTGCTGGACGGCTCTTATGTGCATGAGTACTTCTATGACTTCGAAGTCAGTAGGTATCAGGATCGCAAGATACCCACATCCTTCACCATGGACGCTGCCCTGGAGCACAGCTTTATGGATAACCGTCTGACACTGACGCTGAGGGTCAAGAACCTGACGGACAGCCATGTTGTGTCAGAGTTCAACCGTCCTTTGCCCGGACGATACATAGGATTCAAGATAAGATATGTATTCAGATAATTTAACTTTCACTTTTACTTCCTGAACTTCAGTCAGATAATAAATAACTTTTAAATCAAAAAAAAATGAAAAAGATCAATTTAGCTTTTGCTGCAATGATAGCATTGGTATGCTCTTGCAGCAACGATGATTCAACTCCGAGTCCTGAGATTAAAGATGGAACTTTCAAAGGTGTAATCTTTGCCTCCAGCATCACCAATGCAGAGGGTAACAACGGCAGTACATATCTGCAGGCGCTGACAGACTTTGTGCCTGGAGTGTACGACAACCGTAATGCCATTCCCATAGGTTTCGAGGTGAATCCAATCGTTACAGAGAGTGGCAACATCTATGTCTTCCCAGACTATATGGGCAATTCCAAGGCAGAGATTACCCGTTACAATCTGGATGCCAATGGCAACTGGATTAAGAAAGGGGCACTGCCTGTTCCTGCAGGTTCATCGGCCTGCAACATCGTCGAGCTGAACAGCGAGAAGGCATACGTAAGCATGCAGAGCATAGGTATGGTGATGGCTTTCAATCCCACCACTATGACTAAGATTACGGATATAGACCTAAATGACCTGAAGCAGGAGGGTACCAATGTGTCACCTGCTGTCATGGTTATCCGTGATGACAAGCTCTTCGTCGGCCTCAACCAGATGAACAGTCAGTGGATGCCCGAGCGTAATACCATAGAGCTGGCCATGATAGATACCAAGACAGATAAGTTGGAGAAACATATTATTGATTCATCCATAGGGTTCTGCTTTGCTTCACGTCCTGTTGATCCCAATTCAATGTTTATGGACGAGATCGGCGACATATATATCAACTGCCTTGGCTCCTTCGGCTTTATTCCTCAGTACCGTGGCGGCATTGTCCGCATCAAGAAGGGAGAGACGGATATAGATAAGGATTATTTTATCGCCTTGGATCAGACAGAGGTTAAGGGTCTGACAACCACATATGCCGACTTCCTGGCTGCCATCTACTATGGCGGTAACGGCAAGGTATATGCCTATGCCAATTCATATGGTCTGGATCCCGATGCATTGACGAATCCTTACCTGAGCATGACCAATATTCCCATCATCATTGATCTGAAAGACAAGTCAATGAGCGTGATAGAGGGAATGGAGATAAGCAATCCACAGGTTATGTCTGTTGCCAGCCACAAGAACTTGATAGTCTTTGGCAGTGCCAACAAGAAGGCAAACGGGTTCTATACTTATAATCCTACAACCAAGGAGGTACAGGGCCCTGTTATCCAGGTTTCTGGCAATCCCTGCTTCTTCCATAGCTTTTCTAATCTCTAATCCCTAATCCCTAATCAAAAAAAATGGCTATTGTATCTGCATAGCCATTTTTTTTATCTAAATTTGCACCATGACAATATTGATAATTGGACTATTGATACCGCTGCTGGGCACAATGCTCGGCTCCGCCTTTGTGTTTTTCATGAGGGACGAGATGTCCTTCCGTCTGCAGAAATCGCTGTTGGGCTTTGCCTCCGGTGTTATGGTGGCCGCCTCGGTATGGTCATTGCTGATACCTGCTATAGAGATGGCAAGCGCTTCCGATTCTCAATTTTCAATTTTCAATTCTCAATTCATGACAGTCCTTCCTGCCGCATTAGGTTTCCTGATGGGAATGGGTTTTCTGCTGTTGATAGACGAAGTGACGCCCCATCTGCATTTGGGAACCGACAAGCCCGAAGGTCCCCGTTCGCACCTCTCGCGTACAGCTATGCTGGCACTGGCCGTCACCATCCATAACCTGCCCGAGGGTATGGCCGTCGGCGTAGTCTTTGCCGGTGCCGGGAGCGGCTCCACATCCATCTCCCTGGCTGGTGCCGTAGCTGTGGCATTGGGTATCGCCATCCAGAATGTTCCCGAGGGAGCCATCATATCCATGCCCATGCGTGCAGCAGGTAATTCCAAGTGGAAATCATTCCTTATCGGTTCGCTGAGCGGAGCTGTAGAGCCCGTCGGAGCGTTGGCCGTCCTGCTCTTAGCCTCATTCTTTATGCCCATACTGCCCTATATGCTGGCCTTTGCCGCAGGTGCCATGTTCTACGTGGTTGTCGAGGAGCTTATCCCAGAGGCCTCCAGCGGTCAGCATTCTAACCTCAGCACCATAGGTTTTGCCATCGGCTTCGTCCTGATGATGGTGCTGGACGTGGTGATGGGGTAGTTCCTTAGGTATTTCTTGTGTGTTTCGGTAATTATTCGTACATTTGCGACTGATTTTAAAAAAAATGATAGCAAATGGACTTAAAGAAGATTATAAACCCCTGGTGCGACTGTCCCGAGTATAACTGCTTTGGCTGTAGTCCCAAGAACCCCATCGGCCTGCATCTGCAGTTTTTCGAGGATGGGGATTACATCGTTAGCAAATGGCAGCCCGGAAACAACTATCAGGGATGGGTCAACACCATGCACGGCGGCATCCTGAGCACGCTGATAGATGAGGTTAGCGGATGGGTTGTTACACGCAAGCTGCAGACAAGTGGCTATACCGTCCAGCTGAACGTCAAGTTCCGCAAGGCCATCCCCACCACCGAACCTGAACTGACCATACGCGCCAAGGTCACCAGGCAGGTGCGTAATCTGGCCTACATCAGTGCCGAGATTATCAACTCGCAGGGCGAAGTATGCAACGAAGGCGAGGCCATCTATTTCCTCATGAATCAGGAGAAAGCCTTGGAGATGGGCTTCCGCGAGTGTAAGGTAGAGGAGTAAATGTCTCCTCAGCATGTCGGTGGGTTTAATTCAGCTTCGTCATGTGGTAACCCATGCGCTTCAGCTGTATGGCGGCACCCTTTAGGTATAACTGGTGCAGACAGGCTACATAGCCGTCGAAGGCCTCCTTCGTACCAGGCTCGAAGGGTTGATGGCGTAGGGCGTTATTGACGCGCGAGGCGCATTCGCCCACCAGTTTCTCCAGTGCATTATAATCGTCGCCTTCTAACAATAGGACTTCCTGCCGGATATATTCGTCCATCTCGTCATAGCCACGTTTGTTCCTGAGGCTGGCATAAAGGTCGGGTAGGGCGTCATAGCTCTGCCATTCCGATGAATCCCAGAATTTGGCTACAGCCATACCTATGTACATCATCCATCCCAGCGAGGTGGTGGGGTAGCCCTGGAACTCTCTGATGCCGTCAGGCAGGTATGCCTTAGCTATCTCTTCCCATTTCTCTTCCACATCGGGACATTCGGGCAATCTTTCGTCCACCTCTTTCATGCTCAGCAGATACTGATGCAGATCCCTTCCTAATATCTCTTCAAAATTCTCCATTATAGACTGACTTTTTGCTTCGCGCAGAGACTTCAAACATACAAAGATCTCCCCCCAACGCTTAATAACGCTGCAAAAATAAGAAAAAACGCCGATTTAACACTTATCTCTCATGTGTTTTTTATCAGAATCAGGTAATCTGTCTTCTTTCTTATTGACTTCTTTTTGCCAAATGTTTGGCATTACTCCCGATATTTTGTCAAATTTTTCTTCCGTTTCGTTAATATGGGAATATATTTTTTTTGTAACTTTGCACACCGAAAAAACAGAAGTGTAAGATTGTATTTTAGTTTAACCTTTAGATGAACGAAGTCTATTACTACGGTTTAGCTGCATTGTTTTACCTGACAACATGCTGGGTGTTTGCAGCTGTACGTTGGTTCCATACCTGTCAGGAGCCCAAGGAACGCCGTTCCTATATATGGCCCGACCGTAAGTTGCAGGTACTATGTTACCTGTGCTCTCTTGTTTTGGTGCCCTATGTTATTAATCCTACCGATGAAGCAGCATGGCTGCTGATGAAGTCATATTTCCCCGCTACCTATTATTTCTATTGTGGCCTGTTGTTGCTCTGCTATGCCGGCACGGTGAAGCAGTGGAGCCGCTGGAAGCCCGTCAGTTGGGTAGCCGCCATCATTGTTATCGCCACTATGGTCTTGCCTGTGCTTAACGCCTGGCTTCCCTTTAAGTTGATGAGTGCCGATGGCATACAGTTCTGGCATTATGTTATTGTTGTGGAGAGCTGTGTGATGATGGCTTACTGCTGCATGGCCATGTGGCAGGTCTGGTGCTGGATTCGCGAGTCGCGAGACGCCAATTACTCCAACCCCGACGATTTCCCGGTACGCTATGCCTCCATCGTCCTTCTGTACCCCATTATGCTCACCCCTTTGTTATGGCCGGCCTTCATTTACGATTCGCGTTATGTGATGGCTTTACTGCACTTGATGCTGGCTGTCATCAATGTAATGCTTCTCATTACTGTCATGCCTGCATGGCGACGCAAGACCATGCTGCCTTCTACCGAAGAAGACGAGAATTCCTCTGAGGATAATGACCACAGGGATTCATGTGTCGAAGAGCAGATAGATCAGATAGCCTCTGAGATACGTGCCTACGTTGAGGGACAGCGTGCCTATCTGGACCCCCACTTGAAGATAGACGATGTGGTAGAGCATTGCCAGAACGGGCGCACTTATGTTTCGATGGCTTTCCAGCGTCGTTTCGGGTCCTTTGCCAGCTATATCAATTGCCTTCGTCTGGCGCACTACGAGCAGTATGTGGCCGAGCATCCCAACGAGACCAAGGAGTCAGCGGCCCTTGCTTCTGGCTTCAGTTCCTACAACGCTTATTACCGCGCTACAAGAAGGTAAGGGTTAATTGTTCTTGGTAGCTTAGTAGAAAAAGCCAATGGCCAAAAGCCAATGGCCAATGTTCCCGTTCCCGTTAACGTTCCCGTTAAAATATCCCTTTCTTGCATTGTTTGTACAATTTGCAATGTTTTTTATAGGAATTTGCAATGTTTATTGCACCCAAATGCAATGAACTTGCGAATAGGTGCAATGAACTTGCATGTTATCTGCAACATGTTTGTACGATTTGGAATGTATGCTTTTTGAAACTCGGTGTATTTTTGCGCCCGAATTTGAAAAAGCAAACTTACAAACATGACATTTCTGATGCGTTTCTTCCCGCTTACTCCACTACAGATTCTTTTGGGTTTTCTGGTTGTAGTGGGCATTTCTGTGTTCATAGTGGCTTGCTGGCGCAACATCCATTCCGACGACAAATAACAAATAATATATATAAATAATGTATAATCAAAAATCAATGAATCACATGCAAAGAAAAAGACTTTCTTTTCTGGCCCGCGCAGCCATGACGCTGCTGGTGGCCATGATTACAGTCTCGACTGCACGGGCAGAGATTACGGGAAGTGGTAATTACAACGACCCGTATGTGCTTAACACAGCCGAAGACTGGGCAACATTCGCTGAGAAAATCAACGATGGTTCCTATTTTAACAAGTACTACAAGCTCAGTGACACATGGGACAACAGTTCCAGTCCTGTTACTGTAACCGTAGGAACAAAAGACCATCCCTTTACTGGTACGTTTGAAGGAAACGGTAAGACACTGTATGTAAACATCAATGATACGGAGAACGAGGGTACAGCGCCCTTCCGTGAGTTCAATCGTTTGCGTCCTTCTGGCAGCTACTCTACTGCAGAGGCTAGAATTAGAAACCTTACCGTCCGTGGTAGTGTTACGGGTTCAACCTATGCTGCCGGACTGGTAGGTATCTGCAAAGCCTATAATGCCTACAGCTTAGGCGAAATTAACAATTGTACGGTAGATGTCAATGTCATCGTTCCCGGTACCAGCGCCGATGCTACAATGGGTGGTGTAGTTGGTTATTCATATGATGCTGGACTGAGTATCACGAATACAACATTCAGCGGCACCTTGGATAACAAAGCTAACTATGCAGGCGGTTTGATTGGCAGTTGCGAATATTCCTGCAACTTTAGGCTCAAGAACTGTCTCTTCAAGGGCAGTTACAAGGGTTCGGCCGCTAATGGTTTTCATCCTATTGGTATTCTTGGTGGTTCTAAAGTCAGTTTGTTTAGTTCATGTGAATTCAGTAATTGTTTTTATACGCAAGATCCTACTTTAACTGATGCAAGTAACATTATCTATTCAGGTACAAGGGTTTATGCATCTGCCGATGATATTGACAATGACCTTCTAAAGAAGAATCTTTATGAGCTGGTAAAAGCGTCGGACAACGAGCAATACTATGCGCCTGCTGCGGTAAATGGTCTTGGTACTGTTTATAAATATACGGGTTCGGCTATTGCGCTTGGCTATACCGTAAATGCTTTTGACGGTACTGTACTAAGCAAGGGTACACACTATAGCGAAACGTTCAAGAGGGACGGCTCCGTTGTTTCGGAGGTGAAAGAAAAGGGTAACTACACCCTGGCTATTACAGGTGTTATCCCAGGCAATACAATAGAATTCAGCTTTGGAGTTGTAGATGCTGAAAATGTTGTTAACCTTGGAAATATTACTTCTGCTACAACGATTCCCGACAATACAATTCTGACGGGTACACTTACCAGCAATGTTAAGGTGTCTATTGCTGCTGGTGCCACGGTAACACTCTACAATGCTACCATCAATGGCATAAATAAAAGCGACTACATGTTTGCAGGTCTTACCTGCGAGGGTGATGCCACCCTTATTCTGGCCGATGGTACAACAAATACGGTAACGGGATTTGAAAGGGGGTATCCCGCTATCCAGGTTGCTCATAATAGTGGTTCTGGCGACGAATATACACTGACTATCCGAGGTAACGGTTCATTGAATGCCTCTACCAGCTATATTAGTGGTTGGACAGGTGCGGCCATAGGAGGCAATATTAATGATGATGCCTGTGGCAACATCGTTATTGAGGGTGGTAACATTACTGCTAATTGTGGTAACACCAGTGCAGCTATTGGTAGTGCTTACTATAAGAAATGCGGTAACATCACTATCAGTGGAGGTACCATCAATGCATCTGCATCTTTTGCAGGATCAGGTATCGGTTCTGCTTCCTCTTCAAATAGTTCCTGCGGAAATATCACCATTAGTGGAGGTGATATTACTGCCAGCGGCGGTGATGGAGGTACAGGCATTGGTAGCGGCTCTTCTGGTATTTGCGGTAATATCCTTATCTGTGGCGGAACCGTTACAGCCTTAAGTGTAGGTATACATGGCGTAGGAATAGGTTGCGCTGGTAATAAAGGTGTTTGTGGCAATATCACCATCACGCAGGATGCCTATTGCGTCTCATCAACAAGAGGCTCTTATGCAAGAAACAGCGTAGGTCGTGATTACAACTATGAACCAAGTACTATCGGTACTGTCACTGTTGGCTGTACACTTGACGCTCAAGGCAATCCCGTAGGAGGTAAGGTCGGTGAAGTTAGTGACGAATCATTTAAATTCTATGGATCTGTGGCAACTAATGTTCTGAATACAGTTATCATAAGCGGCATCAAGGATCATTATTGCTATAACGGATCACCTATCGATTTAGATTTTGCCCTGACAGACCTGAATGGTAATGTATTGAAGCAGGGTACAGATTACACAGTTACACTCAACGGCACTGACGTTACCGACCAGACGACGATTTCAATCCCTGATTTGGGTAACTATACACTGGCCTTTGAGGGTATAGGAAACTATTCTGGCGAGAATAGTGTCAGTTTCTTTGTTTGCGACCTCTCGAATATCAAGACAGAGTTCACATTCGTGGATGGCGATGTAATATCTGGCAAATACGACACACGCGAGAAGCTTTCCATTGCCGACGGTGCTACCGTTACACTCAATGGCGTGAACATTGTTGGAGGAAACTACCGTGACTACCTTTTTGCAGGACTCACCTGCGAGGGTGATGCCACCATTATTCTGGCCGACGGTACGGAAAATACGATAAGAGGCTTCGAGTATGAATATCCTGGCATCCAAATTTCTGAGGGTAAGACACTGACCATTAAGGGTAATGGTTCACTCTCTATTGATCAGACTTTTGTATCTTCTGCTGCTATCGGTGGTGTGTATGGAAAAGCCGGAGGTAACATTGTTATCCAGGGTGGTAACATCGTAGCCAAGGGTGGTTCCCTTTCTGCCGGTATCGGTGCAAGTACTGATGGCTCTTGTGGCGATATCACCATCACCGGCGGTAACATCATAGCTGAAAGAGAGAAATATGGTGAATATAGTATTGGAGGTGCTAATGCCGGCACCGTTACCATCGGTAATCAGGTGACAGGCTCTATCAAGGACAATGTCCACATCTTCCCCTATACTGTCAGCTTCGATGCCAACGGTGGTTCTGGCGCTGCAATGAAGACGATGTCTTTCATGCACGATATTCCACAGACTTTGACTGCTAACACCTATTCAGCCCCCAATGCCAGCGATAGCTTTGTGGGATGGTCAACAGCTGCTGACGGCAAGCTGATGTTTGAAGACGGTGTGAGTGTAAATAACCTGACTGAGACACCAGGTGCCGACGTAACACTCTATGCTTTGTGGCATCCCAATGTTGATGAATCAGCAGGTCTCTCTGTTGATAACGACTATACATATCCTGCTGAAGGTCACTTCTTTGTGGATATGCCTGCAACAGGTGCTAAGACTGTTACCATTCCTACAACCGTTCCGTCCTTCAAGATATATGATAATGGCGGCAAGGATGGCAAGTACAGTCCAAGTTGTGATGGAACCCTTGTGCTGAATGCTCCTGAGGGCTGCATTATCCAGCTCACTGGTAAAGTTAATATATATAATACCCAGGACTACCTGAGTGTATATGATGGAAACGAGGCCAGCGGAACTCCTCTGCTCGACCAGAAGAAAGGGGTTGATTCCAGCATCGGCATCATTACCAGCAAGACCCAGAACATGACACTCTGCTTCTCTTCTGATGATGTAGACTATTCTGTTTGGGGAGGTCTTGATCTGACAGTAAGGGTTATCAAGGCCAATGCCGAGAACGAAATCACAGTTAAGAACCCCACAGATGGTGGTAGCGTAGCTGCAAGCTTAGCTGAGTCAGCAGCTGCAACGGCTCCCGTTCACGAAACAGTCAGCCTGACAGCTACGGCATCTACAGGCTACTTGCTGAGCGACCTCAGCGTAGTGGATGGCTATAACAATAATGTCAGCACAACAGACATGCTTTGGTACACAGGCAAAAGCTCTGCCACCTTCACCATGCCTGGCTCTGAGGTTACTGTCACCCCAACATTTACCAATACACTGACTGCAGAGGGTGGTCTCTATATTAACCTTCCCGAGACAGGCACTAAGACCGTTGACCTTAGCTCCTTCACAGGCCTGAAGTCATTCAAGGTATATGATGATGGTGGTAAGGACGGACACTACAGCAATCTTAGCGACGGTACCCTTGTGCTGACTGCACCCGAGGGTTGCAAACTTGAGCTCTCAGGTACCATCTTAGCGAATGCATCCACCTACCTGTACGTTTACGACGGTACCAGCAATGAAGATACCCAGTTGCTCAGGAAGTATACTTATGAAGATACTCCTGTGAGCATTGGCAGTACCATCACAAGTTCGGGTAGAAGCTTAACAATTAACTTCAAAGGCGAAAGTAGGTATACTTCTATTTATGATGGTATTGACCTTCTTGTAAAGATTATCAATCCCGATGATGAGCAGAAGATTGTCATCAATAATCCTACTGAGGGTGGTAGCCTGAGCGGTAAGGGTTCAGCCAAGTTGGACGAGACTGTTACACTGACAAATAACAATGATGACGGTTACTATCTAACGGATATCAGTGTAAAGGATGCTAATAATGAGGCTGTTGAGCTGGATTGGCAGGGTTCATTCTTTAATACTTCTACCTTCAAGATGATGGGTGGCGAGGTTACTGTTACCCCGACCTATACGAACAATCTGACAGCAGACGGAGGTCTCTTCGTTAAGATGCCTGCAACAGGCGATGCATCTTTCAAGATTCCTGCTGACGTACAGTCTTTCAAGGTTTATAACGATGGTGGTAAGAATCACGTTTACAGCCATAATTGTAACGGAACTCTCACAATGATTGCCCCCAAAGGCTATGAGCTGAAGGTTTCGGGTTCAGTGAGAATTGCCGACCGTGCCTATCTTGAAATCTATGACGGTACAGAGAGCACTGATTCAAAGAAGCAGATCAGTTCTTACACATATAAATATGGTGGTATTGATCCCGTCGTATCTTCTACTGGTAGCCTGACGTTCAGATTTACCTCTAAAGATTATACAAGCACTGGTGCTGACCTTACCGTTACGCTTATTGACGTTACTGCTAAGCAGGAAATTGCCATCAAGGACGTTGAGGGCGGTATTATAGCTGCATCTGTTGACAATACTACAGTTACTGAGGCAGCTGTGAACGAGACTGTTACGCTTACAGCAACCTTAGACGATGGCTCTATGCTTGACGGTATCAGTGTGGTAGCTGAAGACAACAGCACTATCAACGTTACGGATGCACGATGGTTCTGTAATACTAACCAAGCAACTTTCACAATGCCCGCTGCTGCTGTTGCTGTTACCCCATCCTACACCAAGGCAAAGACTGCAGAGGATGGTCTGTACATCAACATGCAGAATGATGTAGAATTAGATGTTACTATCCCCGATGGAGTACAGTCTTTCAAGGTTTATGACAATGGTGGTAAAGATGGTAACTACGACAAAAAACATCCTGGCACGATGGTGCTGACAGCCCCCGAAGGCTATGTATTACAGTTGTCGGGTGAAATGAAAGCTAGCTCAAGCTCTCACCTGATGGTTTATAACGGTACTACCAAGGATGACCCCTTGCTATTGGATCTGAAAAGCGAAAGCTACTTTGGTTCGAAAGAAATTGGCTCAAATCTTATCTCTGGAAGATCTATGTTGATTAATTTCGCTCCTACAACCTATGATTCTGACAGGGAAGGTCTTGACCTTACCGTTACGCTCATCAACAGCACTGCTAAGCATGAGATTGCCATCAGCGATGCAGAGGGCGGTAAAGTAAATGTAACAGTAGACAAAGCATCTGCTACGGCTGCAAAGGTGAACGAGACCATTACGCTGACATCTACTGCTGCCGATGGTCACTGCCTAAGCAATATCACTGTAATGGATGCCGACAAGAATCTTGTCAACACCACTGGTGATATTGTATGGTACGAAAGCACCAACCAGTTCAGCTTCATCATGCCAGGCTCTGCTGTTACCGTAACACCGACTTACATCGATAAGGTAACTGCTGACGATGGTTGGAGCATAAATATGCCAGCTAATTCAGAGAAGACTATCAATCTTTCCTCATACGTTCAGTCATTCAATGTATATAGTGATCGTGGCAGGAATGAATCTTACAGCAACAACTGCGATGGAACGCTTACGCTGTCTGCTCCTAAGGACTTCAAGATTAAGTTGACTGGTGAATCTTGGGTTGCTGATAACAAGGCTGACCACCTATATATCTATGATGGCAAAGAAAGCAAGGGCACACAACTGTTTAATGGTAAGACAGGAGATGTGGATATCAATGTTGTAAGTGGATCAGACATGACACTTCACTTCGTTTCCGGTACCAATCATTATACTTATCATAGACTTAGGTTAGTTGCCCAGGTAGGTAACAATGTAGGCATTGCTTCTGGTATTGAACACGGAGTTGTCGAGTGCACAGACTTCGCTTCGAACAACGAGACTGTTAAACTGACATTAACTCCAGATGAAGGCTACACAGTTGACAAGGTATTCTACAACGATGGCACAGACCACGAGATCCTGCCTTCTAACGACGAATATTCGTTCCTGATGCCTGCCAAGGATGTTACCGTCAGCGCTACGTTCAAGCTCATCGAATACGCCATCAACTATGAGGGTGTGGAGGATGCTACCTTCGATAAGGCTAATTCTGACAGCTACACCATCGAGGATGTTGACTTGGTATTGAACAATCCTACGAAGGCTGGCTACGAGTTCGCTGGATGGACAGGTACTGGACTGGATGCTGCCACAGAGACTGTTACTATCAAGCACGGTACAACAGGTGAACTTACCTATACAGCTACATGGACAGAGAACGTGCTGGAGTTGGCAAACACAGCCGAAGACAACACCCTTGGCATCGAGGAGGCTGCAAATAGTGGTAAGATTTACAACCGCGTTATACTCACAGGCCGTACGCTCTATAAGGATGGCGACTGGAACACTATCTGCCTGCCCTTCGACGTAACGATTGCCAAGAGTCCTCTGGCAGATGCCAAGGTGATGAAGCTGGATGACTTGAACAGTGGTCTCAACGGCAAGAAGCTGACACTCAACTTCGTGGAAGAGACTGACGTCATGACTGCCGGCACTCCTTACCTTGTTAAGTGGACTAAGGCCGACGACTACGATCAGGCTGATCCTGAGACACGCGACCTGAAGGCTCCTGTATTCCAGGGTGTGACTATTACCGGTGAGACGAACAATATTGCTTCTTACGACAAGTCGGTAGCCTTTATCGGTACATACAATTATATTAGCATCGACAAAGAGGATGAGAATACCATCTTACTGGGTGCCAATAACAAGTTGTACTACCCCCAGCCCGACCTTTCAGATGTTCAGAATCCGAAGTATCCCAGCATCGGTGCCTTCCGTGCATACTTCCGACTCTATAACAATGATTTCAAGGTTAAGGAGTTCCAGATCAACTTCAGCGATGATGATACTGAGGACGGAATTAAGAACGTTAACGTTAACGATAACGATAACAGTATCTTCAACTTGGCCGGTCAGAAGGTCGGTAGGCTTCAGAAGGGTGTTAACATCGTGAATGGTAAAAAGATTTTTGTAAAATAATGACCCATGGCCCCGTTTGTCACCTCCCCCTCGAAAGGGGGGGAGGACGGGAGGGGGCTTTTAATATGAAATCATACATTAAACCCGAAACAATAGTAGTAGAAATTCAACATAGCGGCTGCCTGTTGCAGGCCGTCAGTTCAGTACAGAGTAACATATTCGACCAGTCGGAAGTTTCAGGCGCTGCCATTGATGCACGCACACGTGAACTAAACACTTGGGGGGAGGATTGGTAATTGAGAGTTTAGAGTTGAGAGATTTGAGGTGTTTATCGTTTAAACTTTAAGGATAGAATGAATAGATTATTTCTTAGGGCGTTGTTGGGCATCCTTATGCCGATGGCTTCGACTACGGCATTGGCTGACAACGCGACTCCTCTCATTAGCACCGAAGGACTTAGGAAAGTAAACCTGACCGCCACAGAGGGTGACGGATTCAATATGTGGGAAGGTTGTAATAACATCTTCGACCATGATACCACCACCAAATGGTTTCGCGAAGGCTGGAGTATGATATCCAGCGGTGTGTTCGCCATCTATGTCGAGTTCCAGAGCACATCGCCCTTTGTGCCAAAGGGGTACTCCCTGACAACAGCCAACAATAATGACAATTACAAGGGGCGCAACCCATCCACATGGAAGCTCTTGGCCAAGAACCCAGGAGATGCCACTTGGACAACGATAGTGGAAGTGACGGACGACCGTACGATGCAGGACGTGAATTATACACAATACGACTTTGCCGTACCAAGCACCGTCACCGAGGCCTATCAGTGCTACCGCTTCGAGATTTATGCGATGCAGAGTGGCAAAAACCAGATGCAACTCTCAGAGCTGAGTCTGTGGAAGGCCATCGACCCCAACGAGCCAATCTACGACATTAACCTGCCCAGCGTGCAGCACGGAACCGTAACAGCAACCGTGGATGGTAAGGCAGTCACCAAGGCCTACGAGGGCGACAAGGTGACATTGACCTTCACATTTGACAATGGCTATACCATGGACGAAGAGACCTTCAGCGCCAAGGACGGTAGCAATAAAGATGTGGTCGGCAGATATGATGGCAGAAGGAATACTAACTCACGCACCTACATATTCTCTATGCCTGCAAGCGCCGTCACGGTCAATGGCGTCATTTCTGCGACGCAGTATTGGATAAATTCGCCAGACTATGGCGAGCAGTTCTGTATCGAGCCCAGCACGACGACAGCCACGTATGGTCAGCAGGTGACGCTGACTGTGAAAAGGGGTGCCGGTGTGGTGATGGAAGACCTGAAGGTTTCGTACAGAGATAAATCCTCAGGTGAGGGTAAATATCAGGCTCGCCGTCGTGCCAGTGATACCAATCAGGATGAAGATGATCTGGTTTACATAGATCTGACGAAGGTGGATGATACGCACTATACCTTCAGCATGCCGGCCGCCGATGTGATGATTAATGTCAAGGTCCACTACGAGGGCAAATATGCCCTCAACTGCGCCGAAGGACTCCCTGAAGAGACGGTCCGCTTTATGGTCGGGAACATCGATGCCACGTCGGCCAACGAGGGCGATCAGGTTAGGGTAGAATTTGGCAGCTCTTGCGTAGAGAACGTCAGCGTGAAGGGACAATCAGGGGAAGTGGCCATGGAACAAAATTGCTTCACTATGCCTGCAGAGGATGTAACCGTCAGCGCCGACCTGAAGTACCAGTTATATTTCAGAGAGCAATGGTATTACTCGATTACTGCTACAGTTGACGGCAAGCCTGCCACCACCGATGGGTGTGGCTACATCACCCCTGGCAAGACTGTCACCCTGGCGGCCAAGAGCACCGATAGTAAGTTAGTCTTGTCTTTCTTGGATGTGAATACGCATAGAAATGGATGCGTGCGGTTGGAACATACCGATATTGTGGAGACAAGCGAGGAAGGCTATCCGCATGTCTATACCTGTACCTTCGTGATGCCCTACAGTTCTGTGGATGTTGATGCAGATTTTGGCAATCCTATTACCGTCAGCTTCGATCCCAACGGTGGCTCTGGTAAGATGGATGACATTATCAATGGTAAAGGCGGCCACTTCAACTTGCCCCAGTGCGGCTTCACGGCCCCCGAAGGTTACGACTTCGCCGGATGGAAAGTGGAGTGGTCTGAAGAATTGATACCTGCGGGCGGGGAAGTCGGTGTTGGATGGGAAAATATGACCATCACAGCACAATGGAAAGAGAACGTGTTGGAGCTGTCAGATGCAGCAGATAACGCTTCTGCCATCCAGAAGGCAGCAGCCAGTGGCAAGACGTACAACCGTGTAGTGCTCACAGGCCGTACGCTCTATAAGGACGGCGACTGGAACACCATCTGCCTGCCCTTCGATGTTTCTGGCGACGATCTTAATAACAATGATAATCCTCTGCACTGCTCCACCATCATGGAACTGGATGTGACGGGTATGGAAAGCGATGGTATAACCCCCAAGACCCGTTTGGATAATGATGGTACACTCTACCTCGCTTTCACCACTGTCTATGACTATTTCTATCCCAGTACCGGACTCAAAGCAGGTAAACCTTATATTATTAAGTGGGCCAAGGCCGATGACTATGATAAGGCAGATCCCCAGAAACGCGATCTCGCAGACCCTGTATTCCGACTTGTTACCATCAACGACAAGGTGAATGATGCCGAGACCTTCGACCAAACAGTCATCTTCAAGGGTACCTACGCTAAGCGTACCTTCAACGCAGAGAACAAGGACATCCTCTTCTTAGGTGCCAAGAACAAGCTGTACTATCCTCAGCCCGGTCAGGATGATGCCAAGAAGAGCGTAACATACCCCAGCATCGGTGCCTTCCGTGCCTTCTTCCAATTAAATGAAGAATTAAGAGTGAAGAGTGAAGAATCACCAGTGAGGGAATTCCGTCTGAACTTTGGAGAAGACGAGGAGACCCCCCTCTTATCCCCCGAGGGGGATGATAGAGGAGCCTCCCCCCGGGGAGGATTGGAGGGGGTTATTTACGACCTTAGCGGCAGAAAAATTAACTGTCAACTCTCAACTGTCAACTCTCAACTGCCCAAGGGGATTTACATCCAGGGAGGTAAAAAGGTGTTGTATTAAGACGATAGGCGTTCAACTCTAGATAGTGCCGATTTCTTGATGGAATCGGCATTTTTCGTTTTTTCTTGCCAGTTTGTACAATTTGCAATGTTTTATGTGAATTTGCAATGTGTATTGCACGCATATGTGTTTCTCACACATATCTCATGGATTTATGCAGATTTAATCTATGAGCATCAATTTCAATAACCAATAGGGATAAAAGCAAAGGAAGGGTAGGAGGGGTTTTTGTTACCCCAAGAGTCTGCACGTGCTACCCCCAGGAGTCTGCAAATGTTATACAACGAGGGGTAACATTCTGAACCTAGCGGTAACCTAGAGGTAACCTAGCGGTACCCCTGAGGTACCCCTGAGGTACTGCTTGGGTGACGTTGACTGTGACCTTCGGTCGAGCCTGCTCACGCTCGGAATAGCTGATGCGAGCATCGCTGGCTTCCGTCGTGAGTGGGGACTCACTCCCCTTTGTGAGGCCGCAGCCACATTCAGTGGCTACTCTGAAGGCCTCAGTCGTCTCTCGCTCAATCGCAGCCTTCAACTATCAACTATCAACTGTCAACTCGACAATTACCACTCCTCTTCCCAGAGATTATCTTCGCGAGTGCGGGCATCGACGGCAGCACCGCCACCGAGTTCGAAGTCGCAACCGTTAATACTTTTTACACTGGCCTGTAGCAGGCAATTACTTTGTTGTAATTCTACAGCTGTTGTTTCGGGTTTTGTATAAGTTTTCATAATAATTCCGGCCTCTCCCCCCGCCCTCTCCAAGAGAGAGGGGGCCATGGTAACGAGGACTTTTTTTGTTGATTACTTTATAAATATCTTTTTACCATTATTAATATATTGTCTCTGGCCTTTTGAGCTCTGCAGTGAACAGTGTCCTGTTATTATGACAAAACTTATGAAATGATAAATACGGGCTTGTCCTGGTGATGATCGCAGTCGTGATGATCGCAGGCTTCAAGAGAATCTTTCAGCAGACCATTCTGGTAGGCCTTGAGTACGTCATCAACCTTACCCTGACAGCCTCTGATGACTGAGATACCATGAGCAGAAAGCTTGTTGTATGCTCCCATGCCCATGTTGCCTGCCAGCATGAGGGTGATGCCCATCTCCTGCATAATAGATGCAATATTCGATTTGCAGCCGCAACCCTCAGGAGAATCCAGACGCTCTTGTTTGACTGCCTGGTTCTGCTCGTTGAGTGTTACTACGGTATAATAGGCACAGTGGCCGAAGTGGTTGTCCACCATGCCGTCGCGTGTGGGAATAGCTATTAACTTCATTAAAATGAGCTTTTTATTAAATGGATTTATTCTGATATCTTAACGGCTACGGCATGGAGCTTCTGCCAACCGGAACGGTCGGTAAGACGTATCATGAAATGATAGTCGCCCGGATCGATGTCGGCGGGTATGGGTATGTCATAACGGGCCGTGTAACTGCGCAGTCCTTCGGGGATGGCGAAATCCTTGTTGTAGACCCATGGCTTAACGGGTTCCTTCTTTGCATCCAAGGGACAATCCGTTGATGTAGTGCTATGGGTGTGATGGTCGAAATTATTGTGAATCTCGATGTTGTAGGCTCCCAGCTCTATATCGTCGGTAAAGAGATAGTTGAAGGGAATTACTTCGCCACGCTTGAATACTTCGCAGTCAATGGGGATGGCAACAATGCCTTCGGAAGAGATTTCGGGAGGTGTCATGTCCTTGGGTTTGTTCTCTTCCGAACTGCTGCACGCACTGAGTGCGCACAGCAGCATTAGGGATAGATAGATCTTTTTCATTACTATATAGGTTGTGTTTATTCGTCCTCGTCATCATCCTCTTCCTGAGTGATGCTCTTCTGGGCGACGCTACTCTTTCCGTTAGCATCCGTAACCTTCAGTCTCAGCACATCGCCCACGGCAACGCCTTTGCCGTCTATGTTAACATGCACGTGGAAGCCGTCGATGTTCAGTACACCGATATATTTGGCATCGGTAACGTCCTTTGTAACCTTGGTGGTGGTTCCTGCTGCATCGGTAACGGTAATCTGGATAGCAGCGGTACGGCCAGGAGCGGTCACATCGGCCTTGACACAGATGATGTCATCTTCGATGTTAGCTTCGTCCATAACGATGGTTGGGGCAGGTGTGTTGTCCTTATCGTCGTTGCTACAAGAGGTGAAACCAAAAGAAATTACACTCACGAGAGCCATCATGAGGCTCATATATTTGATATTTTTCATTGTTTTTTAATTTAAAATGTTATTTATTTAGCTTTGCTAAAGGGGCAAGGAGCATGAAGATTCTTCACTTTTCATTCTTCACTCTTCACTCTCAAAACTCCACTCCCACCATCATAGACAGATTGATACCTGGTTCGGGTACGTCAATCAGACGGTAATAGCTGGTGTGGTCGTAATAGCGGCGGTTCAGCAGATTGTCTGCATGCAAGGCCGCATGGATGGTCTTGCCATAGAACAGGAAATCCTTTCCTGCTGCAAGGTTCAACGTCCAATGCCCGTCTGTGGGCTTCTCGGGGGGGACAATCTCGTTCTGGGCACCGACAATGTGTGCACTGAGGCGCACAAAGCCCTTTCCCTTATAATCGTATGAGTATTTCAGTCCGGTATCTACAGACCATGGCGTGCTGAAGGGTAGGGTATAGCCCTTCTTCTCGCCCGACTTCTGTCGGGCAAAGAGGTACTCGCCCTCGGCATGCGCCTGCCAGTGCTTGGCAAAGTTCCACTTTACCTGAGCCTCTACACCATAGCGCAACACTTTGGCCTGCGTGTAGTGATACAGCTGCAAGCCCTCGACATACTGGGCTGTAGGGTTCAGGTAGATGTAGTTGGGGAAGTAGTTCAGATAAGGATCCACCTGTACCTCCCATACATCATTACCCCAGCAGATGCTGGCATCCAGTTGATAGGACTCCTCGGGGTCGAGCTCAGCATTGCCACGCTCATAGCGGAAGATGTGATAGTTGATGCCGTCGGCACCCAATTCTTTGGGAATGGGCACACGGAAACTCTTACCTACATTAGCCTTTATCACCCACTCGCCGATGCCGTAGTTGACACCTGCCGACCATGTGACGCTGTTGAAGTTGCGACGTATATCAGCCGAGCGCTCCTTATAGACGGAATCATTGCCTACGGGTGTCAGGAACCAGTCCTGATAGCTATGGATATGCGTGCGGGCATAGTCGTATCGCACGCCGGCATTCAGGATTAGGTTGTCATTCACCGTATAGCGGTCCATGACGAAAGCTCCCAGGCTAAGTGTCTCGAAGTCAGGAATGATAAAACCCCAGCCCGCACGACGGTTGTGTTGATATTCGCTACTCAGCCCACCACGCAGTTCGTGCTTGCCAATGCTTTGTCGCAACTGCAAGCCTGCCGTGTAGGTGCTCTTGTTGAAACGACGTTCCAGCGTGCCATCGGGCTTTGGCATATAGCCGTGACTGACGGGTTCGGAGAGTTCCTCGCGCAGATTGTTCTGGTAGGCAAGGTTCAGCTCCAGCAGGGTCTGATTCTTCTGCCACGTGGTGTGGCTGAGCACCTTCAGGTGGTTCACCCATTGGTAGGGAAGGTCGATGTCGCGACGCGAATGGTCATAATCGATATCCGAGAGGCGAACTTCCAGTCCGTGTGCATTGGCAAAGAAACCACTCTTTGAGTAGCTGTCGGAGATACGCAGGTCGGTATGGAAGTTATAACCCATATAGCCAAGCATCACACTACCGTCGCGTTCGCTTCCGGCCGTATTACGCAGACGTCCGTTCTTCAGCTTTATCCAATAGGAATAGTATTGTATGCTGTCCGTCGGCACCTTATAGTCAGCATAGTCTATCAGTGTGGCATGGGCACGGTAGAACCAGTTCCCGTGTCGGCCGCCGACCTTTGCCGAAACACCCAACTGTTCGTTGTTGGTGCGGCCAAACAACTGAACGCTGCCGCTGAACGGCTTTGTGGGCACGTGGTTGGTGTATAGGCTCAGCACACCGCCTATGGCATCGCTGCCATAGAGCAGTGCTCCGGGGCCTTTTATGACTTCGGCCCGGTCGATGGAGAACTGATCAATCTCCAGACCATGGTCATCTCCCCATTGCTGTCCTTCGTGTTTGATACCATCCTCCGATACGGTAAGACGGTTGAAACCCAATCCACGGATGGTTGGTTTAGACTGTCCGCTGCCTATTGCCATGGCCTTCACGCCGGGGATTCCCTCCAGCGTCTGCATCAGGCTGCCGGCAAAGTTCTGCTGGAGATACTCCTTGTTGACCTGTACTGCCGATTGCGACGAACGCATCTGGTAGTCGCGACGTTGCAATCCGCTAACAGTAACATCATGCAGTGTAACAACAGTATCTGGCGTAGCTGATGAACACAGCACAACAGCCAATAACAAGTTTATCATACTGATTTGTCTGTTTGAATTACTCTAACAATTATAACGTTAACGTTAACGGGAACGAAAGTGTTTAGTATTCAAACAAATGGGGGGGGCACGAAGTAGGGGAATGCCATGGACATCAGCATGAATGTCACACTGATGCTGGGCATATATGATGCTGTTTACCTTATTATAATATACAACAGTCAGGAAGCCTGTTGCAACAAAAGACAGGGTAAGGAACTGGCATAGTACGCAGGCGTGTATGGTGCTTGTCAGTTCACCAAGATGGCCATGACAATGATGGTGTACGCATTCGTGGCACTCATCCTGAAGAAGACTGTCAGTATCATGTACGTGTAAAGACGACAGGATAAGCATTGGCAGGAACACTGCCAAAAGCACGCATGAAGCGATTTGTCTTTTTCTGTCCACGTTCATGGGTGCAAAGGTATAAATAAATAATGTAATAGAATACCTTTTCCCGGTCTTTTTTTGTTATAAGGATGTGTTTCAATAGTTCTTCAGGAAGTTTATTATATCGGCAATCAGTTGGGGTGACTTGTATTCAAGATTGTCATCCTGACCAAAGACCACAGCAAAGGCGAAGTTGTCTGCCAGACACTCTTCGGGGGCAAAGACATACTGGGTGTTACGACCTACGACATCCCAGAAGTCGGGCACATCGGCGATGGGGTAGAAGGTGTCTAACTGATCGATGGGCACCAGGACGCTCTGGTTGAAATAGAAGAAGATAGCCTTCTCCTTGCCAAACTCTGCGGCAGCCTCTTCCCATGTCTTGGTATAGAGCACTACCAGTGCGCAGTTGCGCTTCTCGCCATTGATGGTGAACTCGGCATAGTTGTCGATATGCTCCACATCGGGGTTGGTCAGTATCTTGTCCTGAATGGCAGGTGCAAAGACATAGTCCTGATCGGCCACGTTGAAGCCTATCAGCTTGTAAATACCACGGCGGAACTCGGGAGAATTGCGTGTGAGGCAGTGGAAAAGCTCGTGGGCTATCAGCTGGTGAATCCAGACGGAGTCCTTCTCGGGCAAAGCTAATAGGCCGGCACCCAGATAGATCTCTGTCTTATGTGTGTAGCCGCCTGCACCGCACTCCTCCTTCATGGTGGTCTTGACAAAGACTACATCATCCTGGGGGAAGGGCAGTACGGCTCCCATCTGGTGGAGCTTGTTCTCGATAAACGTTATGCTGCGGGCAATGATCTCCTTCTCCTTGTCTGAAAATTCCTGCACACAGGTCTGGGCAAAGGCTGTCAGCTCGTCCTTCGTGGCACCGGTCTTAGCCATACGCCAATCCAGATCCATCTGGGTAAGGCTGTTGTAGTATTCGGTATTGGCAACCAAGAGTTGCTGTCCTTCTGCCTGTGAGGCACAGTGATAATGAATCCTGGCAATTGTGTCAACAAGCGAGTCGTCTTTCTGTGCAGACGCATGAGCGGCAGTTCCGCTGAGTATGAAAACAAGGGTAAGCACCCAATATTTCATAAAGATACCTTCTTTTTTCATCTTAGTTCTTTAAATTCGGTGCAAAGATACACAAAAAAACTAATTAGAAAGTATATGTCTCAACAAATATTTATACTTTTGTCAACGATAAACATCACAAATATCAGTAAACTATGAAGAAGATGCTTTACCCCCTAGCTATGCTGCTGGCAACGGTGGCATGCACCAGCAACAAGCCGATGACGGCCGATGCAGAGTCTGAGGAAATCGTGGAGGTGCCCTTCAAGGTAGCCCAGAACTATTTCTATAACAATGTGGGCAATCCCGCCACAATGATTACCGATGCCGAGAGCTTCGCCAAATCCTTTGGCATGGCCACGGTGATGGGTGATAAAGGCAAGCCTACTGACATCGACTTCAACAAGGAATTCCTGATAGACGTTATCTTTCCGGTTACGACCTGGGAAATGGAAGTGAATCCCATTAAGGTAGAGGCTAAGGGCGACACGCTCTACTATAGCTATAATGTGAGTGTGGGCAAGAAGCTGTCCTACAGCATCCGCCCGATATCCATTGTTATTATAGATAAGGAATACGTACGCCCCGAAGTGGTGCTGGTTAATGACCAGAACATCTCTATAGAACAGGCCGTAGACCGCTATCTGGTAGAAGAGATAGGCAGGGATTATGCCAAGGCTGCGCATTGTGTCCCCTTCTACAGTATCATAGATATTGACCTGAGTAACGAAGAGGACATCCTGGTGTGGGGTGACTTCTGGGTGGATAACTTTGACCAGGTAGCCGATACCCTGGTGAATATCTCGGGCGGCAGTCATCCCGGCCTGATGCACCTGAAGAAGACAGAGGAGGGATTCTACGTAAAATCCTTTGACCAGGTGGCTGACGGAACAAAGAACCTGTCGAGTGCCAAGCAGATATTCGGCGACAATTTTGAAGAGTTTCAGCAAGTGAACAGCGACGAGGGATGGCGCGAACAGGTGAGGGCAAACAGACTGATGGATTATGTAATGGAGCATAAGCTGACGGCCCAATGGTATAAGGATTACGGCCGTGTACCCAAGAGACTAATTTATTGAACAATTATATAGAATTATGAATTGTAAGAAATGGATGGCTGTAGCCATCGTGTTGTGTGGATTCGGAGTTACGTCCTGCTCCGACAAAGAAGATGTACCCAAAATCATTACCGTCCCCGAGGACACCGGCGGACACTATGTGACACGGACTGTCCCCGTGGTCTATTACGAGGCCCCCGAGGGAAGCGTAACCTTGCGTTTCTATGACGATATGCCCAGCGTGGCCTATATCTCGATTCGCGACTTTCACAAGATGATGCTGCCGGGCGATGTGATGACCGTCAGCAGTCAGGGTGGTGTATATCAGTTGCGAAACAGCGAAGGAGAGGCAACCGTGAATGTATATGACGATACATTCAGCTCGAACGATTACATGGCTTTCACCAATCTGATGTCGAAGGTTACCCCCGGTATGCCTAACGTATATTGCGATGGAGAGCCGTATATCAAATACAGATCATGCACCATTTCGCCGTCAAGTGTCAAGGTGACCTTCAACCTCAAGCAGTATGGCATCGACCTGCATGGTGACGGAAAAGATGTGTACTTCCCCTTTGCTACACTCTCTGACCTATATTCCGACCTGCATTACAACCTTGCCGGATTCAACGGCGAGAAGGTGGTCGTCAACGAGAGTCCCTATATGGGCACGATGTGCGATGTGGACTCTACGTTCACCATCGCCACCTATATGACCCGTACAACGACCGATGATATGGCAGCCTTCCGATACAAGGAGCTGTGCTTTGCCATCGACAATTTCTATGGTCTGACGGGTAGAAGTCCCTACGAAGGGATACTGGTGATGGATGGCCTGGACGCTGTCCTGGAAGGAGACGGCGAAGCAGGACGTCAGGTTAAGCAGCTGCTGAACTCGAAGAATACGGCCGAGTATGCCTTAGGTATGGATGCGCTGCTATACTATATCAAGGATTACGGACACACGAAGATCATGTTGGATTATGATGCACCGGTCAGTGTCACTGGGGATTTCAGCCCACGCTATTCCGTCGCCAAGGCAACCTATCCGTTGGCTGCAGACAGGGCAGCGAAAGCACAGGATGAACGTTTCGGATTCTTACAAGTATGGGCTGATCTGACAGAGCAACGCAGTAATCAGTTAGGCGACGATGATTATTATAAGGTAGGCAATACGGCCTTCTATCATCTGGAGGATTTTATGGATTTGACTCCCGAGCCATGGGCTAAATACTATGCCGGTGGCAAGAAGCCTACTGTAGAGGATTATCCCGACTGCCAGTCGGTAAGTCTGATTCATGCACTCGATAAGGCTAATGCCGACCCCGAAGTAGAGAACTTTGTCCTGGACCTTACTACGAACGGTGGCGGGTCGGACGATTTTGCCATCATGCTGATGTCGCTCCTGGCAGACGTATCCACCGAGCGTTTTGTTAACACGATGACAGGACAGAAGACAATGGTCACCTTCGACGTGGACAGGAACTTCGACCGTAAGTTCGACGAGAAGGACCGTGATGTACACTACGACCTGAAGGTGGGCGTGCTGACAAGCAGATACTCCTTCTCGTGTGCCAACCTGTTCCCTTCTCTGATGAAGGATCTGGGCTTCCTGGTTATGGGCGAGAGATCCGGCGGCGGCGGTTGTGCCATCCAGCAGATGGTAACGCCTGACGGATTTGATTACCGTATCTCTTCTTTCCGTTGTCTGTCAGTCAACAACAAATGGGAGAGCATTGATGCCGGTGTGGAACCTAACGTCGCAGTGGACCCACAGAGACTCTACGACGTTCAGTACCTGGGCAACATCATCGAAAGGTGGTACGCCAAGAAATAAAAGACAAAAAAAAGGAAAGGAGCTCTTCGGATAATGAAGGGCTCCTTTCATAATTATGATATAAGAGTCTGATTAGTACATATTTACGATAGCCTCGTAAAGCTCCTGCTTACCACTGGTCTGCTTGGGTTCGCCCACCTTCTTGCCGTAAGCATAAGCCTCTTCGAGAGTCATCTTGCCTTCCTCGAACTTCTTGCCTTCGCCCTTGTCGAAGCTGGCGTAACGCTCCTTGACCATTGCGCAGATGGGAGACTTCTCGATAATCTCGGCTGCACTGAGCAGGGCATGAGCCATAGCATCCATGGCTGCGATATGAGCGATGAAGATATCCTCCAGGTCGGTGCTGTTACGACGGGTCTTGGCATCGAAGTTGGTACCACCGTCCTTGAAGCCGCCGCCACGGATAATCTGCATCATAGCCTGAGTCAGTTCGTAGTGGTCGATGGGGAACTGGTCTGTATCCCATCCGTTCTGGTAGTCACCGCGGTTGGCGTCGATGCTGCCCAACATGCCGGCATCAACGGCGCAAGCCAACTCATGCTCGAAGGTGTGACCTGCCAGGGTAGCGTGGTTCACCTCGATATTTACCTTGAAGTCCTTATCCAGATTGTGAGCCTTCAGGAAACCGATAACGGTCTCTGTGTCTACATCATACTGGTGCTTGCTGGGCTCCATGGGCTTGGGCTCGATCAGGAAGGTACCCTTGAAACCCTTGCTGCGAGCATAGTCGCGAGCCATAGTCAGCATGGTAGCCATGTGCTCCTTCTCGCGCTTCATATCGGTGTTCAGCAGGCTCATGTAACCCTCGCGACCACCCCAGAATACGTAGTTGTTACCACCCAACTCGATGGTAGCATCGATGGCATTCTTGATCTGAACGATAGCACGAGCCACAACGTCGAAGTCGGGGTTGGTGCTGGCACCGTTCATGTAACGCTTGTTGCCGAATACGTTGGCTGTACCCCAGAGCAGCTTAATGCCTGTCTCGGCCTGCTTCTGCTTGAGGTAAGCAACAACCTCCTTCAGGTTCTTCTCGTACTCCTCGACGGTTGCAGCCTCGGCAACGAGGTCAACATCGTGGAAGCAATAGTACTCGATACCCAGCTTCTGCATAATCTCGAAGCCTGCATCGGCCTTCTCCTTGGCAGCCTGAACAGGGTCGGCAGCTGTGTTCCAGGGGAATGACTTGGTGCCACCGCCAAACTGGTCGGCACCCTCAGCGCACAGTGTGTGCCACCATGCCATGGCGAACTTGAACCATTCACTCATCTTCTTACCCATGACTACACGGTCCTTGTCGTAGTACCTGTAAGCCAAAGGATTCTTGCTATCTACGCCCTCGAACTTGATGGCGGAAATCTCAGGAAAATACTGTTTCATAAAATGTTTATTGTTTATAGGTTATTGTTTATTGATTATTTTGGAAGAAAGGTCAGCCACCTCTCGTATGCCTCGCGGTAGGCAGCCTGATCCTTGGCAACGGGTTCGATGACCTCGAGCTTCTTCAGCGCTGCGAAGGCTTCGTTGTGGTCGGCATAGATGCCTGCACCCATACCGGCTCCGCGGGCAGCACCTACGCTGCCGTCGGTATCACACAGCTCGATAGTGGCACCCGTAACGCCTGCCAGTGTGTTGCGGAAGATAGGGCTCAGGAACATATTGGCCTTGCCGGCACGTATGGTCTTGAGGTCCATACCCATCTGCTGCATAATCTCCATTCCATAGGCGAAGGAGAAGACTATACCTTCCTGGGCAGCACGCAAGAGGTGAGCCTGGGTATGCGTATTGAAGTTGATGCCGTGGATGCTGGCACCTGCCTCCTTGTTACAGAGCACACGCTCGGCTCCGTTGCCGAAGGGTAGAATAGAGAGGCCCTCGGCTCCGATGGGTGCCTGAGCAGCCAGATCGTTCATCTCGGCATAACCGATCCCCGTAGGGGCAGCATTACGACGCATCCATGAATTCAGGATGCCCGTGCCATTGATACACAAGAGAACTCCCAGTCTAGTTGACAGTTGAGAGTTGACAGTTGAGAGTTGATGGTTTACATGCGCAAAGGTGTTCACACGGCTCTGCGGATCGTAGGCCACCTGACCGAGCACACCATATACTACGCCAGAGGTACCTGCCGTGGTGGCAGCCTCGCCCGGCTCGAAGACATTCAGTGAGAGGGCATTGTTGGGCTGGTCGCCGGCACGATAGGTGATGGGGGTGCCTGCCTGTAGTCCCAGTTCGGATGCTGCAGCGGCAGAAACCTCGCCCTGGATGCCGAAGGTGGGAACAATGTCGGCCACCATGGAAGCAGGAATACCATAGTAATCCAGCAGGAACTGAGCGGGACGGTTGTCCTTGAAGTCCCACATCATGCCCTCGGACAGTCCGCTAATGGTGGTAGCGGGAGTGCCGGACAGACGGCAGGCGATATAATCGCCGGGCAGCATTACCTTATATATTTTATTAAAGATATCAGGTTCGTTCTCGCGCACCCAAGCCAGTTTGGCTGCCGTGAAGTTACCGGGCGAGTTGAGCAGATGACTCAGACAGCGCTCGCTGCCCAGTTCGTCGAAGGCTTTCTGGCCATAGGGAACAGCACGCGAGTCGCACCAGATGATGGCATCGCGCAGGGGATTCAGGTTCTTGTCTACACACACCAGACCATGCATCTGGTAGGAGATACCTATGGCTTTCACTTCGTCTTTAGCTGCACCACTCTGAGCAAGAACGTCGGCAGTGGCATCCTTGAGGTATTGCCACCAGGCGTTAGGGTCTTGCTCTGCCCATCCGGCACGAACAGCTTTGATGGGCGCTTCTGTTTTGGGATAGAAGGCCGATGCTACACAGGCTCCACTCTCGACATTCACCAATGATGCCTTTACACTGGAGCTACCCACATCGTAACCAAGCAAATAATTATTATTCATATTGTTGTATATTTTCTTTTACTATTGACCGTTGGCTATTGGCCGTTGACGCTACGCGTCGAGCCTACTCACGTTCAGCAATAATCAAGCCAGCTTGTTATTGCCTTCTCTTAATCGCAGCCTTGGCTGTTGGCTTTTTCAATAACCTATAACCAATAACCAATAATCAATAACCAATAATCCATTTCACTTCCTTTCTCTCCACAACTTGGTCATATCCTCGAGGGTCTTGCCCTTGGTCTCGGGAACAAGCTTCCAGACGAAGATGGCAGCTACGAAACAGATGATGCCGTAGAGGCCATAGGTGAACCAGTGACCGAAATGGTCGCCTTCTGTCAGGTGCATGTTGAACATGGGCACGAACGATGAGCTGACGATGAAGTTGCTAATCCACTGAGCTGCAACAGCTATTGCCACAGCACCACCACGGATGGTGTTGGGGAATATCTCGGCAATGAGCACCCAGCAGATGGGGCCCCATGAGAACATGAAGCAGGCTGAATAGACGAGCAGTGAGGCAGCGGTGACAAGTGCAAGGCTGTCATTACCAAAGGTAAGTGCCACACCGAATGCACCTAACGCCATACCTAACGATCCCCAGATGAGCAGCGGCTTGCGGCCCCATTTCTCTACCGTGAACACAGCCACCAGTGTGAATGTGATATTGATGATACCCATGAAGACTGTTAACATCATGGGGTCGTTCATACCCATATCGCCGAAGATACGTGGAGCGTAGTAGAGAACGGCATTGATACCTACAGCCTGCTGGAATACGCTGAGCATGATACCGATAAAGATACACATGGCACCGTAGGTCATCAGCTTCTCGGTCTTCACCACCATGGTGTCCTTGATGTCCTGCAGAATCTCGGCAGCCTTGTCCGAACCGTTGATCTTTGACAGGATGCCCAGGGCCTTCTGGTCCTGACCAATACTGACAAGGTAACGGGGTGTCTCGGGTACGAAGCAGATGAGCAGCGCAAAGAGTCCTGCTGGGATGGCCTCGCTTCCGAACATATAACGCCAACCTGTGGTAACGGTCCACTGTGCTTCGGGGGTGATGGCTGCGATACCTTTGCCCATCTCCTCCACCAATGGCTGGATGTGGTCGCCCAAGATGAAGAAGTTGACAAAGTAAACCACCAACTGACCGAAGATGATGGCGAACTGGTTCCACGACACGAGCATACCTCTTATATTAGAAGGTGCCACCTCACCGATATACATGGGACAGATGGCAGAAGCCAGACCTACGCCCACACCACCGATGACGCGGTAGATATTGAACATGATAAGCAGCGAGAATGTAGGTTCTCCGTAGTTGAAGATCATAAACTCGGGGTTCATCGAGCCCAGAGCTGATATAAAGAACAGCAATCCCGCAATGATGAGTGATTTCTTACGGCCAAGATTTGTAGCCAGAAAACCAGACAGGAAAGAGCCGATGATGCAGCCAATCAAGGCGCTGGCCGATGTGAAGCCGTGCCAACCGTCGGTGTGGGCATAGTCATTAGCCTCCATGAAGAATGCCTGAAGGCCTTTCTCGGCGCCTGAAATAACTGCGGTATCATAACCAAAAAGAAGTCCGCCCAGAACGGCGACCAAAACAATGGAGAACAAATAGGCTTTGCTACCTGATTGGGATTCTTGTCTCATTATTAGTTTAAGTACAATTGTTAGTTTCTATGGTGCAAAGATAGTATAATTTGAGAGAAGAGCCAAAAGAAAACGTCTTTTTATTTACTTTTTTTGCACGTTCATCGGATTTTTATGAACAATTTTAACCAATGCGCGGATTTTGGAAGAAAATCGGGATAGATATTTGTCAGTATGTAAATAATGCAGTAATTTTGAGTGATTTTTAATAGATACAACGTGTGTTGGTTTTTGCGTAAGCGAAATTAATAGGGAATCGGGTGCAACTCCCGGACAGTCCCGCTGCTGTGATCCCCACGCAAAGCTATTTGCAAATAGTTACCGATACGACGTCACTGCAAAATGAGTGAAGAGAAACTGAAAGGCGTTTCAGCATACACTCAAGGATTTGTGGGAAGACATCGGATAACTGGGGGAAAGTCAGAAGACCTGCCAACAGGCGATGCTCAGATACCTAACTCCCGAGGAGGAGCCGCTGAGACCTGTAGTAATGATAACATGACATCACCTTTTTCTGGAAGGGTGAGGTTTGGTATGTGTGTACTATATTATAATATGTAAGCACATCGTTTCTGTTGGTTAATGTGGCAAGGATGTTTCCTCGTTAGAGTGGTAAGTGTGAAACATTTTAACATTAACTAATAATAAAAATGAAAACATTTTCTAATTTCAAACTTGGTGTGCTGGCACCCATGGTGCTGGTAGTTGTTATGGTGTTGTGGCTCTTGCCTGCGGATTCTTTTGGTATTGAAGGTCTGACGGTTGTTCAGCAACGCACCATTGCCATTTTCTGTTATGCGGCCCTTATGTGGATGTTCGAGATTATTCCGGCTTGGGCAACGTCTGTAACAACCGTCGTCTTCCTGCTTCTAGCTGTGTCGGATCAGGGCTTTACTATGGGAACGCAAGGTGATCTGGTAGATTATCGCTTGCTGATGGCTTCCTTTGCCGATCCTGTGATAATGCTTTTCCTGGGCGGCTTTGTTTTGGCCATATCTGCCAGCAAGGTCGGTCTTGACATCTTTTTAGCCCGGGTTATGCTGAAGCCTTTCGGTACAAAACCAAAATATGTCTTGCTGGGTTTCCTGATTGTCATAGGTATGCTGTCTATGTTTATGTCCAATACCGCAACGGCTGCCATGATGCTGGCTTTCCTGACCCCTGTTCTCAAGACACTTCCCGAGAACGGTGGTGGCCGTACCAGCCTGGCTATGTCCATACCCATTGCAGCTAACATTGGTGGTATGGGCACTCCCATCGGTACACCTCCCAATTCCATAGCCATTGGTCAGTTGGGACAGTTGGGCATAAATATCGGTTTCGATACCTGGATGATACGTATGGTGCCCGTGGTAATTGTTATGCTGTTGATTTCCTGGCAGGTGCTGATGCGCCTCTTCCCCTTTAAGGCAAAGAGCATAGAGATTAAGATAGAGGGTGAGTGCAACAAAGATATCAACTACTGGACTGTTACCGTCACCTTCCTGCTTACCATCCTGTTGTGGATGACGGGCGAGCTGACACACATCAATGCCAATGTTGTGGCGCTCGTACCATTTGCCGTCTTTGCATTTACGGGTATATTCAAGCGTGCTGACTTTGCCAAGATTGACTGGCATGTTCTCTGGATGGTTGCCGGTGGTTTTGCGTTAGGTACAGCTTTGAACAAGACAGGTCTGGCTGCTGCCATGGTGGCATCATTCCCCTTCTCAGAGTGGTCGGTAGTTGTAGTATTGATAGTTTCCGGTCTGCTGGGCTATGTCTTGTCTAACTTCATTGCCAACTCTTCTGCTGCCAACCTCCTGGTGCCCATTCTTGCTGTGGTCGGAACGGCTATGGCCGATAACCTTGCCGTATATGGCGGTGTTACTACATTGTTGGTTTGCGTGGCTGCCTCTACCTCGTTTGCCATGCTGTTCCCCATCTCTACACCTCCAAATGCCATCGCCAGTTCAACCGGTCTGATAAAGACACATGATATGACACTGGTAGGTATCATCGTAGGTGTCATCGGTTTGATTCTTTCTTACACGGTTCTGTTACTTTTCCCTTTCTAAGGCTGTAAGGGTAAAAGAGATAAAAAGAAATCAGCATCCGGATAGGGTGCTGATTTTGTTTTTTTATTGCCAGCGTAACAGGTCGCCGCAGATTTCCTCGGCTCGCTGGACTCTGTTCCATACCGTCTGGATCTTGGCATCCATTACCTTGGATATCTGCACAGGCTTCAGGCCGATCTTTATCAGGCATATCGTATAGAGCAAAGGCTCGCGAAGCTGTCTGTGCATTCGTCCCTGTACGTCTTCCAGGAACCCAGGGTATAGCGTTTCTATCGCCACCATCAGTTCCTTCCACGAGTTGGGTCTTAGCGTTGCCTGGCCCTGTGCCACGTTATGGAAGAAGGCTATGATGTCTTCGGCTTTCTCGGTGGCATTGTTCATCAGCGCCATACGGTTCAGCTCCTTGTTGATCATGGTTCTTTGCTCCAGGTCCTTCATGGCATTCTCTAACTGGACTTTTGAGACGGCTATCGTCTTCTCGGCATCATCCAACTGGCAGCCTAGATGTTCTATCTCCAGTTTCTTCTGCTCCAGTTCCTTCGTGCGTCGCAGGATCTCTTCTTTTCTCGACTTCAGTATCTTGTCTTTGCCGATGATTTCCTCCATGAGTTTCTTTTTCCTGAAACTGTAGAACGCCACCAGTCCCAAGACGAAACTTATCATAGCCAGGACTGTTATGACGGAGAAGAATTTGATGCGCTCATCGCGTTGCATGATGGCCTGCTCCTCTTCCTTGTCGCGGTGATAGATATAGGCATCACGGGCACGTTGTGTCTGCTCGAAAGCTCGCTGCGCAATGATGGTATCGTTGACATCATACAACCGGCATCCCCACTGCGCCGCTTCGCGGAAGTTGCCCTTCTGCATGTAGCAGCGTTGCAGGCCGGCAGATGCTTCGTATTTTCCGGAAACACTCCTTACTTTATCTATATATGCTTTGTAATGGATGATTGCCGAATCGGTATGGTTCATCTTCTCGTGGAACTTGGCCAAGCCGAGTTCGTAGTTATGTGGCCGCTGATCCTCGGGAAGTTGCAAAAGGTGCTGCAGCAGGGTGTCTACCTTCTTGTATCGGTTATACTTGGAATATTTGCCCAACATGTGCGACAGGACACCGCCGTACCAAGAGGGGAAGCCCTCTTGCTGAATGACCTCGTAAGACTGGTCGCAATATTGCAGACAATGAACAGAGTCGTTTATGTTGTCATACGCCGCTGCTACATCCATCAGGTACCATCCCATGTACTTGCCGGTCTTCTTGGCCAACTCTACGCTTTGCAATGCTACATTCAGTTCTTCCTCGTAGTTGAGCTGCATCAGATAGAGGAATGTCAACTGCGAGAGGGAGTATTGCCAGATTAGGCTATCTGCATCGTTGCTCTGCTTGGCCACATCTACGGCTTTCAGGAAATAGCCTACGGCCTGGGGGTAGTCCTTCAGGTCGCGATAGGCACTGCCCATATAGTAGTAGGCACGTTCCTGATCAACGGCATTCTTGCGTTTGGCAAAGTAAGACATAACCTGCATGGCAGAGTCAGGCGAGGAGGGAATGCAATGATTCTTATCGCGCAGGCGGATGTTGAGCAGGTTATATTTCTGTCTGACATACTCCGAGGCGCGTCTGACAGAGTCTCTTAATCTGTTGGCACGTATGCTCGCTTCCGACAATGAAGTCTCGCTTTGTTGCCATGTCTGTTCTATGCTCTCCAGCAACTGCTGTTCCTCGCTGCTTTCCCTGCAAGCATAGAGTAGGGGCAGCAGGCAGCAGGTTAAAAGGAAGAATCTCTTTCTCTGCATACTTTTTATTTTTTGCTGAGCAAATTTATACTTTTCCTCTAAAACATACAAACAATCAGTGCTAAAATGTTATTTCATTATCAATATTCGGATTTCCTCAGAGACATCAGAAAAGGCCGCGCTCCTTTTTTGGGGACCCGACCTTTATCAATGTTGTTATTTTTGTTTCTTCTTGATTCGTTTGCTGCATCCTATTGCTCCTGTGGGGCAGACAAGGCGGCAGAGGTGACAGCCAACGCATTTCGTTCCGACAATGTGGGGCTGGCGTGTCTCGTCGTCGAAGGTAATGGCCTGATGACCGCCATCCATGCACGAGGTGTAGCAACGACCGCAACCGATACAGCGTTCGCGGTCTATCATAGGATAGACAATGGTTTCGCGGTCCAGGTCGGAAGGCATGAAGAACTTAGGCAACAGTTCGCCCACCAAATCGGCAACCTGTGTAATACCGCGTCCGGCCATATAATGCTGCAGGCCCAGAATCAGGTCGTCTATGATGCGATAGCCATACTGCATGACAGCCGTGCAGACCTGTACGTTGTTACAGCCCAGTTGGATATATTCCAGGGCGTCGCGCCAAGTCTCGATACCGCCGATGCCACTGTACTGAACATTCTTCATGATGGGGTTCTTGGCCATAGCCAGAATATGACGCAGGGCAATGGGCTTGACGGCTTTGCCGGAATAGCCGGAGCCTGTCTGGTAGCCATTTACCTCCGAGCCTTCGCCCAGTGTAACACTCTTGATGGTATTGATGGCCGATATGGCATCTGCTCCTGCAAAGTAGGCACCCATGGCAGGTTCGGAGATATGGGCAATGTTGGGTGTCATCTTGGGAATGACAGGAATCTTAACGCTGCGCTTGACATAAGCAGTGAAGAAGGTCACCAACTCGGGGTCCTGTCCTACATCAGAGCCCATACCCGTCTGGCGCATCTGCGGGCAGGAATAGTTGAGCTCTACGGCATCGCATCCTGCTGCCTCGGCCATCTTGGCCAATTGCATCCAGTCTTCCTCGGTCTCTCCCATGATAGAGGCAATGACCACCTTTGTGGGGTAGTTCTGCTTCAGGCGCTTCAGGATATCGAAGTCTACCTCCACAGGATTCTCGCTCAGCTGTTCCATATTACGGAAGCCAAAGAAATCGCCGTGGCCGTCGCTGCGATGAACAGCATCGAATCGTGGTGACACCTCGTGTATATCCTGCATGCAGATGGTCTTGTAGAAGACACCTGCCCATCCCATCTCGAAGGCACGTGCCACCATCTCGTAGTTGGTGCAGATAGCTGACGAGGCGAGGAAGAAGGGATTCTCGCACTTGATGCCGCAGAAGTCGATTGAAAGAGAGACTCCTTCCGAACTTTTCTGGGGGAGCTGGAGGGGAGAGAGCAACTCCTTGATACGTATGGGTCTGTCATAATGGATGCAGGCTTGTTCGGCTTGCTCCAAGTCTGCCTCGCTGCAGTCCTTGATCCACTGCCATGCAATCGCTGCATTATCGAAACGGATGGCTCGAATAGCTCTTGCAGGGTCACCTTTCTTACACACTTTCGTGCAGGGCGCATCCTTGCACAACAGGCATCGCATAGCCTCTTCTTGAATGTGTATCATGGCTGTTCGTTTATGTTATGATTGATAATGACTTATTCTTTCCCTGTGTATGGAATCAGCCAGAACTTGAACAGGCGGTCCTGGTACTTCACACGATACTGGGGTAGGGCCTGAGCCTCTTTGCTCCATGAGTTGATACCGCCTACACCAGTCTGCAGCATATCCAGTGACAACTCGGTGTACTTAGACTTAGGAACCTGAGGTGAGTGGCGCTGTGCCTTCTCCTCTCCTTCGTCGAGGTCCATAATATTATAATGTAAGGCAGAAGCGGTGAAGGGTTCGCAAGACTGGATGCGGAGTCCGAAGCCTGCCTTGTTAGTTTGCTTCCACCAGCGGATGTCGGTCTTGGTTCCTGTCTCCTGCGGACGGATGTAGGGGAAGAACTGCTCGTCGGCACTCTGTCCGTATTTGCTTATGAACATACATTCCTTACGGTCGGCATAGTTCTCGATGGGGCCGCGGCCGTAGTAAGTACTCTGGTCATAGTTGTATGGCATATCCATTACCACGCCATAGCGGAACATATCGCTAACCTTGGCATCGGGTGTTGTGGTCATCTTCTCGAATACATGGATGGCACCGCCTTCCTTGATGACGTAGGCCATCATCAGCTGGGCCTGTACGCCGGGCATATCGTAGATAGCCTTTACGGTTGCCTGGTTGTTCTTCTTGTCCAGCTCGGCAGTAAGCGAGGTGAGCTTCAACTCGGGGTTACGCCATGCAACTAAGTCGCGATGCAGACTGGCACCCATATCGTTGTCCGTTACAGCACGCCAGAAGTTGGGACGCAGGGTGCCGCCCTCGCCTAAGAGGTCGTTGCCCAGGACGTTGTACTGCTTCAGGAGTCCTGTCTGGCGGTCGAAGCTGATGGTGAAGTTGGCGTTCTGAACAGTAATCTCGGGAGCCTTCTTCTTATCTGTAACCTTAATCTTGGAGTTCTGTGTCTGCACGGTCTGCTCCTCGAAGTCGCAGCAGCTATGTCCGTACTTACGGACAGGCAACTGGGCGTAAGCAACCATCTGACCTTTCTTCATAAGCGGTTCGTCGGTCTTCAGTCTGAAACGGATGTTGAGCAGAATCTCGGCTGCATTGTCTTCGATATTCTCTATGGTGAAAGGAATGGCATAGGCCTTTGTCTGCTGTGGTGCAACATCCAGGTCGGTTATCATGCCCTGCTGAGCAATGTTGCCGTCCACCATAAGCTGCCAGTCAAACTGGTAGTTACTCAGGTTGCGGAAGAAGTTCTCGTTATAGACATCAATGGTCTTTGTCTCTGCAAGGTCACCCTTTGCCTTTGCCCAGATGTTCTGGTACTGATAAGCTACCTCGTAGGCATGGGGATTCAGCTGACGGTCGGGACCGATGATACCATTACAGTTGAAGTTATTGTCCGATGGGTCGTAGTTGTTATAGTCGCCACCATAGGTATAGTCAATCTTGTTCAGTTCGGGGTAGGAGAGATCAGCCACACGATTCAGTTCATCAAGCGAAGCTGTCAGCATCTTGGCATTGGGTTTGCGATGCAGGGCCTGATCTACGTAGTCCCAGATATATCCGCCCTGATACTTGGGGTACTTACGGATAATATCCCAATACTCCTTCAGACCACCGCTGGAGTTACCCATTGTGTGGTTGTACTCGCACTGGATGAGGGGCTTCTGGAACTTATCGTCCTTGCAATAAGCCTCGCAAGACCATGGGGCGTAGTACATGGGGCAGAAGATATCGGTGTTGCGACCCTCGCGATGTGCCTGTTCCCACTGGCAGGGACGTGTCTTGTCCTCAGCCTTTACCCAATCGTAGGCAGCCTCGAAGTTGGGACCGTTAACAGTCTCGTTACCCAATGACCATACGATGATGGCGGGATGGTTGAAGTGGGCGCGAACATTGTTCTGGTTACGCTCCAGAATCTGCTTGGCGAAGAGCGGCTTCTTGGCCTCGGCCTCATTGCCGTAACCGAATCCGTGACTCTCCTGGTTAGCCTCTGCAGTCATGTAGATACCATACTGGTCGCAAAGGTCGTACCATACGGGATCGTCGGGATAGTGGCAGGTACGGACCGCGTTGATGTTCAGGCGCTTCATAATCTGGATGTCCTGAATCATACGCTCACGACTTACTACATAGCCTCCATCGGGGTCAAGTTCGTGGCGGTCAGCACCCTTGATGAGTACGGGCTTGCCGTTTACCAATAACTGAGCGTTCTTAATCTCAATCTTGCGGAAGCCTACCTTCTGGGTAATAACTTCAACGGGCTGTTGTTGGGATAGTTCGTTTAAAAACTTCTCTACGTTACCCTTTCTTTTCCCTTTGAGTATCGGCGTATCTTTCATTTCTTTTGTGTAAACCTTAGCTACGAGCGTATATAGATAAGGAGTCTCTGCCGTCCAGTGTTTCACATTAAGGCCTTCGAAATATGCCGATCCGATTGGCGATTTTCTGCCTTCCACCTTTTTACCTTCTGCGTCCAACAGTTCATAGAAGACATATTTCTGGTTAGGCATGTTAACATTAACCTCCAGTACGCCCTTATCGTAGTTGTCATCCAATGATGCATTGATACGCAGGTCATCAATGTGTATGTCCTTGTTGCGAGCAAAGAGATACGAGTCACGAGCTACACCCGATAGACGCCAGAAGTCCTGGTCCTCGCACCACGAGCCGTCGCACCAGCGGAACACCTGGAAGGCGATGAGGTTCTCCTCGCCAGCCTTAATGAATGGAGTAATATCGAACTCTGTTGCCACCTTAGAGTCCTCGGAATAACCAACGAACTGGCCGTTCACGTAGAGGTATATACAAGAGGTGACGGAGCCGAAGCGTGCTACCACCTGCTTGCCTGCCCAGTCAGCAGGGATGCGGAACGAGCGGCGATAGGAACCCACGTGGTTGTCCTTCACGGGGACCTGCGGCGGCTTCTGGTCGAAGTGTCCACGCCAGGCAAAGCCGGAGTTCACGTACTCAGCATCGCCATAGCCATTCAGTTCCCACATACCGGGAATGGGCATTGTACCCCAAGCGGAGTCATCCAAATCGGTCTTAAAGAAATCGGTAGGGCGCTGGTCGGCATTCTCTACCCAGTTGAATTTCCAGTTGCCGTGCAGCGACAGGAAGTTCTTGGACTTCGTCATATCGCCCTTCAGTGCTACCTCTTCATTCTCATATGCAAAGAAAGTGGTGTGAACGGGCACACGGTTCACGTTATTAATCTCCATGTTGTGCCATTCTTCCCATGTGGGGGCGTTCACTCTGTCAGCATTGCTTGTCATTGCCAACCCCGTAAGGGCGGCCAGAAATAGTATTCTTTTCATCGTTTTAGTTGTATTTCAGTTAATTTCTTTGCAAATATAGTAATAATAATCTAAACTATCGGTTAATTTCTGCATAATTTTTATAAAGAAAGGCCAATAGCCAAATGCCAAGATTAAAGTCTTTAACCCATAACAGTTATCCAACCAACCGTTAAAAAACTGAAAAGGTTTGTTGTTTACTATGTCAGTTGTTGGTCATCTCTCTAATTCTTACTACTTTTGACGATCAAAACTATTATAAAACACATATATTGACTCTGGATATGAAGAAACTCTTTATTTTTCTTTGTGCATTAGCGCTCACCTTCAGCGTTTCTGCTCAGGTACAGCAAAAGTCAGATGTTAAACACGAAAACAGAGATGACCGTATTTTTTCTGATCCGATAGCGAATGCTCATTTTCCAGGAGGAGATGAAGCCTGTATGAGATGGCTTCGGGACCATATTAAGTATCCAGAGGATTGCAAGAAGCGGATGATTGAAGGTCGTGTTCAAGTTTCTTTTGTTGTTGATGTAGATGGCTCCATAACAGATATTAAGATCAGACGTTCGCCACATCCTTCTCTTTCTAAGGAGGCTATTCGTCTGGTTAAAGCTATGCCAAAATGGACCCCCTCCTGGAATTATGAAACGAATTTGCCATTGCGTTCACTCTATTTTCTCACCATCAATTTTCGTTTTCCCGAACAAGCGCGAAAAATAGAGTTGGATGCCGATGGCGTTATGCGCGTGGGTGCTCCCATCACCATTGTTACCATTGGTAATAGCATTACGGCAGGTTACAGTAATACATCCAGCTATTGGGCATGGCCTGCTCAGTTTGGTAGAATGATAGGACCGGATTACGAGGTAAAGAACTATGCGGTGAGTGGTACAACGATGAACCAGCATATTAATGCTTCCTTCCGTAAAACAGACAATTACCCCAAGGCCAAGGCTGCTAATCCAGACATTCTGGTTATTGGTCATGGCACCAACGATGCTCATGTAGGTTGGTGGAAAAGTTGGGGACAGTCGTTCTGCGACGATTACAGGTCGATGGTGGCCTCGTTTCGTGAGAACGACAGGAATCCAATACTCTTCTTTGCTTTGGCGCCTCCCGTTTTCAGCGAAGCCAGAGCCGAGCAAAACAAGAATATTGAGGAGGAGGTGATTCCTCGCGTTAAGCAATTGGCAGCTGAGTTGGGAGCAACAACCATAGACTTCCATACTCCGTTTGTAGGCAAGAAGGAGTTCTTCCCTGATAATGTGCATCCCAGCGACCCAGGTGCTGAGCGTATGGCAGAAATCGTGCAGGAGGTGATGGCTCCTCTGCAGCAGTTGACTTCGCAGATTACGGCAGAGAATGGTACAGTAATCAGTCCCACTATGGCAGTTATCGAGTCAGGATCTTCTGTAACCCTGATGCCTGAATCTGACACTAAGGGAACGTGGAGATGGAGCGGTCCTAAGGGCTTTACCTCCACCCATAAGACATTGAAACTGAAGAAACTTACCTCGGGTGGTGTCTATAAGGTCCACTTCCATGATAAGGAGGGTAACCGTGGTGTGCTCAACTATCTGATAAGCATTCGCGGACAGAAAGCAGGCACCATCACTCCCTATGCCAATGTTGTCGGTGAAGGGTGGAAGCAGGATACGCTATTTACCGTCCAGCCCGGACAGGATCTGACTTTCGGTCCTTCCAGTAGCGAAGGCAACGAGGCCGGCACATGGGCATGGCGTGGTCCCAATGGATTCTTCTCCTTCGACCGCCAGGTAACCGTCAGCACCATGAATGCTGATAAGGCCGGACAATATGGCGTCACCTACACCGATGCTGAGGGACGACAGTCATCTGTAATTTATACTATTAAGGTGGAGGGTGAACGGGTTTGTCCCAAGCTGGTCGGTTACGGCCATAACGAGGATGGTTGGAAGCAGACAAACACCATTGCTGTGAAACCCGGAACACCTGTTACCTTTGCCCCTCATCCCCAGAACGGAAAGTGGTCTTGGACAGGTCCCAACGGTTTCCGTTCTCATGAGCGCCATAACCAGATATTCGACTTTGATGCCAGCATGGTTGGCGATTATGAGGCCACGTATACCAACGAGGCCGGTTGTCGCGAGAAACTGGTGATGACGCTCACGTTGGCTGGCGATTCAACCAAGGAGAAAGAGCAGAAAGCCCTGCCTAAGGTTTATGATGAGGACATTAACCCTATGTCGCAGATAGACAGGGCGTTATCAAAGGCAAAATCAGAAGAAAAGAATGTTATCTGTCAGGTGGGTGGCAACTGGTGTCCCTGGTGCCTGCGCTTTGCAGACTTCATCACCAACGATACCGCCATCAGCAAGGTGATTGACGATAACTTTGTCTATATTCATGTGAATTATAATCCCAGGAAGGAAGAGGGTGCAGAGAAGGCTAAGCTGACGAATCAGATGATGGCCCGGCTGAACAATCCTGCCCGTTTCGGCTTCCCCGTTTTTGTGGTGCTCGACAGCAAGGGGAAGGTCCTGCATACACAGGATTCCAGCTTCCTGGAGGAAGGCAAAGGCTACAATCATGAAAAGGTGCTCCGTTTCCTGAAGAGCTGGACTCCTAAGGCAATGGGATTATAGGGTTATCTTACCACCTGTCTTTTGTCTGTATCTCATCAGACCAACGATGATCCTTTGGGAAGGGTTGTCCGCTCCAGGCTTTCACCTGTGTCCAAGGCTGTGGTGCATCCGTCCAGAAGGGATGGTCGGCAGGCAAGGCTAATGGCATGAAGGCCATTGATGTCATATACAGGGAACCGTTGTTGGTGTACCAGTCGGCTACATCAGGCTGAGAGCCACAGAAGCCTATGGTCAGGAAACCTGCATCATTGTAATTCTCCTGACTGTCGAACATGCGGTGTAATACCTTTGTCAGTGCCGCACGCACTTGTCCGTTGCTCAGTTCCTTGGGCAATGTCTGGTACCAAGCCATCAGGGCAAGTGGCTGCATGGCTGCCATGCGGTAGGTCATGGAACGGCCAAAGACTGGGAAGGTGCCGTCAGGAGAGATGAAACGCTCCAGGATAATGGCATACTTCTGGGCACGATGCAGGGCACGGTCGTAGTATTTCTGATAGTCGATACGCGAGCTGCGTTTGGCATCTACCATAGCCTGAAGGGTTTCGAGATACATAGGATGGAAGACAAAACTACTGTAGTAGTCGAAGGCGAACTGGGGGCCGTCGGCATACCATCCATCGCCCACATACCATTCCTCTACTTTGCGACAGGCCATGTTTATCCGATACTCATCGATCTGTGCACCGGCCTTCGCCAATAGGCTCTCTATCGTAGAAGAGAAGAGCAGCCAGTTGGAGTAGGGCGGGTCTATCTTGCGCAAAGCCTGGAACTCTTTTATGTATCGTTCTTTGGTCACCTCGTCAAGTGGCATCCATAATGTATCCCATGCACGCAGGAACGATTCGGCTATGAAGGCAGCATCCACCAGATTCTGTCCGGCCTTACCCCAACTGAAATAATCGGGCGAGTTAGGGTCCACGGCATTCTTATAGGAAGCCAAGGCCCACTCGCGCAGTTGTCTGCGTTGCTGTCCCTCGGGTGTCTCATCATCGGGGAGTGTGAGCCAGGGGGCAATACCTACCATCAGACGGCCGAAGGTTTCCATATAGACTACGCTGCGGTCTCGGTTGTCGAACGAAGGCGAGAACTCCGTCTTCATGTTCTTCTGCAGTTCGCCCTTGGCCATATTCTCGAGTACAGGCTGTGCCATCTTATAGGCCAGCGAGCTCCAATATTGGCGGTCGGATGGCGCTGGGGTCTTATCCTTTCTGGCTTGCACCGGCATTACCATTAGCAATGCCATGAACAGTATAGAGGCAGTCTTTCTCATTGTTTTCCATAGAGTATGAATGGTTTGCGATTAAGGTATCTGGCATATTCACAGGCAGCCAACAGGAAGGCTCCTACGCCGAAGTTGGCCTGAGAATTGGCATCTACGGTCTGACCTGGGATAGCCCTTTCGCCTATCGGTTGTACATATCCGACCTTGCCGCTTTCCTGTAGGGCAATGGTAGCCAGATAGTTCCAGGCTTTCTGAATGGTGGGGGCGAACTCCTTCCTGGACAGATAGCCGTGATTCACGCCCCACAGCAGTCCGTAGCAGAAGAAGGCTGTGCCGCTGGTCTCATACCCCGGGGCCTGCTCTGGATCCATCATCGAGCGTGTCCAATGGCCTTCTGGCTGTTGCAGTTCCTTTACGGCATTGGCCAGTCTTACATATTTTTCCATAAAGAAAGGCTGACGCACATAGGTCTCGGGCATATCCTGCAGCACCTTGGCCAGTCCTGCCAATACCCATCCGTCGCCACGTGCCCAGAAATCCTTCTTGCCACTGTTGGTCTTATGATGGGGATAGACATACTTGCCGTCACGGAAATAGAGGCCGGTCTCCTTGTCGAGCATGATACTGTCTGTATAGAGGACGTTCTCGTATAGTTTGCGCAGGTATTTGGTGTCACCGGTCAGCCTGTACATCTTTGTCATTACGGGCATTCCCATGTATAGTGCATCGGCCCACCACCAGTAGTCGTTCTCCTCTGTGTCGGCCTCGTAGTTCATCACTTCTATGGTACGGTATATCTTCTTCTCCTCGGGAGCCAATAAGAAAAGGTCTATATACGTCTGGAAACAAGTCTGCCAGTCGGCAAAGAGAACGTATTCCGGTCCCTCGCCATACTTCTTGTATTTCCACTTGGCAGGATCCGGTTCCGTAGCACCCATCCACTTGTTATGCTCTGCCCATCGTATGCTATAGTCCAGCATCTTCTCGTCCTGGAGGAGACTGTATACCTCCATGTTGCCCGTATGATAGGCACCGTTGTCCCATGACGAACGGACCTCAGCAGGATTGTTTGTCTGCCAATAGGTATTCACCTTTCTGATAATATCCTTAACCTCGTTAACCCTCCATCTCTTAGCCTGAAGGGTAAACGCAGAGAGTAATGCAATAGCAAACAGAAGTCTTCTCATAATCAAATTGTATTTATAGTTCTGGATGCAAAGATAAGCATAAGGTATGGAAAATCCGTTAAAATGACGAGATTAATGTTTTTGTTTTCCTAAATTTAATGTGTACGTTACCATGTATTATTGAAAACTTGCTATATTTGTGGCAAGATTATAAGAAAACATAGGATTATGAATCACAAAAGATTTTATATTTGGGTTATATTGATAATGTCTGCATTGGCAGCATGGAGTAACGATGGTGTATTCTACGTGAACGGAAACCATTTGGTTCCGATACAGGAAACGGACATTGCATTAACCAAGGAGATACTTACCATTAATCTATGCGACGACGGCTATGCCAAGGTGGATGTGCAGTACGAACTGACGAACCGAAGCAATGAGAAAACCGTGACAATGGGTTTTGAGGCTGGTGCTCCATATAACGATGATGTTGCATTCAGTCCACAGGGTATTCATCCATATATCAGCGACTTTACGGTAGAAATGAACAGCGAAAAGTTAAGTTACATGAATGCTGTGGTGAAGGCAGAATACGGAACCGAATGCGATTTCCAGCCGCTTAACCTGGAGATGTGGAAATCGTACGGCGAAGTAAAGATGCGTGACGGCGAAGACTTGCCACACAATGCTCTTCTCTATGATGTTGCCAGAGACAGCCTCATAGGTTTTGCATACGCCTACTACTTCGTTGCTCGTTTCAGGCCCGGAAAGAATATTATCCATCATACTTATCGTTATCGTATGAGTTACGGAGTTGGTCGCACCTTCGAAGTACCGTATTGGCTGATGCCCGCTATGCGTTGGGCCAATAAACAGATTGACGACTTTACGTTACGGATCAAAGCCGAGAATACAGCCAAGCACTTCTTTGTGGAGGATTCGGTATTCGTGCAGTCGGAGTTTGTAATTACCGAGGGGGTAGGCAAAATGAAGAAGGCAGAACTTTATGACGAGCAGTTCGTGGAAATTGCCCTGAGAAACGGTACCATAGAGTGGCACACGAAGAATTTTAAACCTAAGGCTAACATGAACATACAGTCAGCAGAAAGGCTTCACTATGATGATTTCGTCCTGGGAACATTCTATGACCGTAGTGATAATTATATGCCAGGTGGTTTCCAGTTAGATGTAGATAAGGTAGAGGATCACCGTCGAATCCTGACAAATCTTCCCTACGCCAATCGCGGTTACGTTTTCAAGGACAAGAAACTGCAGAAGTATTTCAGCAAGTTCTGGTGGTACATGCCCGATCCAAATTGGAAGTCTGATACCAAGGATTTTACGTCACGCGAATGGAGACTAATTAACAAAGGAGAGTAGAAATTTTGTTTATTCGATCGGTTTTTGCTATCTTTGCAATCCGAAACGAATAACTTTAATATAATAAGGTATAAAATGGAGAAAAGAAAGATTCAGTTTAGCCTCGTATATAGAGACATGTTCCAGTCGAGCGGCAAGTTCCAGCCTCGCAAGGATCAGTTAGAGCGCATCGCACCCGTTATCATCAAGATGGGTTGTTTCGCCCGTGTAGAAACAAACGGTGGAGCCTTTGAGCAGGTGAATCTGCTTTACGGCGAGAACCCCAATAAGGCAGTTCGTGCCTTCACCAAGCCTTTTAATGAAGTGGGCATCAAGACCCACATGTTGGACCGCGGTCTTAACGCATTGCGTATGTTCCCCGTACCTGCCGACGTACGTCGTCTGATGTATAAGGTTAAGCATGCTCAGGGCGTAGACATCACCCGTATCTTCTGCGGTCTGAACGATGTCCGTAATATCATTCCGTCTATCAAATATGCCCTGGAGGCTGGTATGACACCACAGGCTACCCTGTGTATCACCAACAGCCCCATCCATACTGCCGAGTACTATGCCAATATTGCTGAGCAGCTGATAGAGGCCGGTGCTCCAGAGATCTGCTTGAAGGATATGGCCGGTATCGGTCAGCCTGCCATGCTGGGTAAGCTGGTGAAGATGATCAAGGACAAGCATCCTGAGATCATCATCCAGTACCACGGCCACAGCGGCCCCGGCCTTTCTATGGCCAGCATCCTGGAGGTTTGTAAGAACGGTGCCGATGTCATCGATACTGCTATCGAGCCTCTTTCCTGGGGTAAGGTTCATCCGGATATCATCTCTGTTCAGAGTATGCTGAAGAACTACGGCTTCGATGTTCCTGAGATCAATATGGAGGCATACATGGAAGCCCGTAAGCTGACACAGGAGTTCATCGACGACTTCCTGGGATACTTCATGAACCCTGCCAACAAGCTGATGTCTTCACTCTTGTTGGGTTGCGGCCTGCCCGGTGGTATGATGGGTAGTATGATGGCCGACCTGAAGGGTGTGATGGATGCCATCAACAATAACCGCAAGAATAAGGGCGAGGAACCCTTCAGCGAGGATGCCCTGCTGGTTCGCCTCTTCAACGAGGTGGCTTATGTATGGCCCCGTGTAGGTTATCCCCCATTGGTAACTCCCTTCTCTCAGTACGTCAAGAATATTGCCCTGATGAACCTGCTCACAGAGTCTATGGGCAAGCCCCGCTACAGCATGATGGATCCCTCTATCTGGGGTATGATCCTGGGCAAGAGCGGTAAGTTGCCTGGTGAGGTGGCTCCTGAGATTATCGAGCTGGCCAAGGAGAAAGGCTTTGAGTTCACAACAGCTGATCCTCAGAGCAACTATCCCGATGACCTGCCTCGCTTCATCGAAGAGATGGAGAAGAATGGCTGGGAGCGTGGCGAGGACGACGAGGAGCTCTTCGAGTTTGCCATGCACGAGAGCCAGTATCGCGACTACAAGAGCGGCGTAGCCAAGGAACGTTTCCTGAAGGATCTGCAGGCTGCCAAGGACAAGGAGATGCAGAAGAACGGCATGTCACTGGAGGAGGTTGCTGCCTACAAGCATGCCGAGGCTGATGCCATCACAGCACCCGAGAACGGTACTGTCATGTGGGAGATCAACGGCGATGCTGATGGCACAAAGAGTATTGCTCCTATGGTTGGCAAGCAGTACAAGGAGGGCGATCGCTTCTGCTACCTGCAGAACCAGTTCGGTCAGGTTATCGAGATTCCCGCTGCCTTGGGTGGCAAGTTGGTCGAGGTCTGCGCTGACCAGGGAAGCAAAGTTGCCAAGGGTGACACCATAGCATATATTCGCAGGGATTAATACAGAGAGATGCTGAGGCAATTCCTATCCATAATGGACCGCTACCTTAGGCCGTACAGAAAGTATCTGGTATGGTCGGTGGTGCTGAACTTCGTTTCGCAATGGCTCAACGTGTTCTCGTTCGTTGTGCTTATCCCCATTCTGAATATTCTCTTCAAGATCGACACTACGGTCTATGAGTATAAGGAATGGACATGGTCCACACTCAACAAGGAGTTGGTTGTAAACAACGCCTATGCTTGGGTGCAGGAACTGATAAACACACACGGAGCATTCCTGACATTGGTCATTATGGGTGTTGCCTTGATAGTAATGACTGGCCTGAAGACAGCAGGTTACTTCGCCTCTTCGGCCATCATGGTTCCATTAAGAACAGGTGTAGTTCGTGACATACGAACTGCAGTATATAATAAGGTATTGAGGTTGCCCTTAAGCTTTTTCTCGGAAGAGCGTAAGGGCGACATCATTGCCCGTATGTCGGCTGATGTACAGGCCGTTGAGGTTTCCATTACCAGCAGCCTGGACATGCTGATCCGTCAGCCTATTGCCATACTGGTATGCTTTGTCACCCTGTTTGCTGTCAGTTGGCAGATGACACTCTTTGTCTTGGTGGTGGCACCTGTTGCCGGTTGGATTATGGGCATAGTAGGCAAGAAGCTGAAACGCCAGTCGGCAACCGTACAGCGCCAGTGGGGCGGTATCATTGCCCAGTTGGACGAGACATTGGGCGGCCTGCGTATCATCAAGGCCTTTATTGCCGAGAAGAAGATGCAGAAACGCTTCGAGCAGACCAATAATACCTTCCGCAGGGAAGTGAGCTCCATGGTTGTCCGCCAGAGTGCGGCCCATCCTATGTCAGAGTTTCTGGGTACCATTATCCTGGTCATCGTATTATGGTTCGGCGGTTCCCTTATCCTCAACGATTCTCATCTTATTGATGCCTCCACCTTCATCTTCTATATGGTCATCCTCTACAGTGTGATTAACCCACTGAAGGAATTCTCGCGTGCCACCTATCAGATACCACAGGGCCTGGCATCCATGGATCGCATAGATTTTATCCTGAAAGCCGAGAATCCCATCAGGGAGCCGGAACAACCGCAGCCTCTGTCTTCGTTCGAGAAGGAGATAGAGTTGCACGATGTTTCCTTCAGCTATACAGAAGGCAGGGAAGTGCTTAGGCATATCAACCTTACTGTCCCCATCGGAAAGACCGTTGCACTGGTGGGTCAGTCGGGTTCCGGCAAGTCCACACTGGTGGATCTGATCCCCCGTTATCACGATGTGCAGGATGGTGAAGTATTGATTGATGGCAAGAATATCAAGAATCTTCGTATCAGAGACTTACGCTCTCTTATCGGTAATGTTAATCAGGAGGCAATCCTCTTTAATGATACCTTCTATAACAATATCACTTTCGGTGTGGATAATGCCACGATGGAGCAGGTCATTGAGGCTGCCAAGATAGCCAATGCACATGACTTTATCATGGCCAGCGAGAACGGTTACGACACGATGATAGGTGACCGCGGCGGCCGTCTCTCAGGCGGTCAGCGCCAGCGTATCAGCATTGCACGTGCTATACTGAAGAATCCTCCCATACTTATCTTGGACGAGGCAACCTCGGCCCTTGATACCGAGAGCGAACGTCTGGTGCAGGAAGCCCTGGAGCGATTGATGAAGAGCCGTACCACCATAGCCATTGCCCACCGTCTTTCTACCATCAAGAATGCCGACATAATACATGTCCTGCACGAAGGCGAGATTGTGGAGAGCGGTCAGCACGACGAGCTTATCGCCAAGAACGGTTACTACAAGCGTCTCTACGATATGCAGCAGCTGTAAGGCGCTGTGTTGATGCTGGATAGTTTGGGTATCTGTTTCCTGATGAATTTGATGTAGAAGATACAGGGAATCAGATACAGGAATATAAGGTACGAGGTTGGCCAGATGTTTTTCCTTACCAGCTGCCACAGGATACCCCTTGTTTCTTTTCTTACCTTTCGGTCGTAGCACGAAGGACTGGCATCATTGATGATCTGCCAGAGCGAATGCGTCTGTTCCTTCTGCCTCTCAGGTGTAAACCTGCCCAGTATCTCGTGCCATAGCGGCAGGCAGGCCAACGCCCTCTCATCCTTGGTCTTATAACTGGTGATGATGCTTTGCGGACGAGTCCGATAGCAATAGGTATCGTGTTTGCAGAAGGCGATACGGCTCAGATGCTGTGCCAGCAGGAAGTTCCACAGCTCATCCTCGTGCATCATACCTTCGCAGAAGTAGAGTTCGTGCTGCAGCAGGAAGTCGCGTCTGACCATTCTGTTCCATGCTGTTACGGGAATCCCCTTCTGTCCGCCTCTTCTCAGCAGCGTGCGGGCTATCCATTCGGGATTGTTGGAGTAGTCAGGGAAGGGTTTCTCCATGGTGAACCGCTTTGCGTCCTTCTTTACGCTTGTCCTGGCACCTGCGGCAATCATCTCGGCATCCGGATATTTCTGGGCAACAGCCATGATACGTTCCAGGCAGTCGGGCAGGATGGTGTCGTCGCTGTCCACGAAGTAGACATACTTGCCGCAGGCATCCGTGATGCCTGTGTTGCGTGCTGCCGAGAGGCCTCTGTTCTTTTCGTGCGTAACAGTCCTGAAAAGGATCTCTCCTGTATATCCGTTTAGGAACTGGTGCACCTTCTGCATACTCTCATCCTTGCCACAGTCGTCCACGATAATACATTCCACGCCGCCACTGTAGGTCTGTGCGGCAATAGAGACCAGACATTCTGTTATGTAGTCTTGCACATTATAGACGGGAACGATGATAGAGACGGTGACGTCAGACATATAGCGCATGGATTAGCGTATTACAAGGGGGTATACGATGGCAAGGACCACGAGTATCAGGATCAGTATACTGCCTCCCACGAGCAGTTTCTTCATCAGCCTGTTCCTGGCCTGTTTCTGTTGCAGGCACCTGATGGCCTGATTCAGCAGCTGCTGTTCTTCCTCGTTGGGAAGTCCCACCTGTTCGGAATCCTCCAGCCAGGTGTTATAGAAGTCCAGGTTCTTGCCATACGAGTTGTTCATCAGTTTCACAGGCATTCCCAGGAGGAGACGCAGGATAACCACATGCAGGCGAGTGGAGAATACCTCGCCGTAGGCCGAGACGAATCTCACGCCTTCACGGATACGTTCGGGCAGATAGATTGTCTGGAAGTAAAGGTCCGTCTCTTGGGCCGTATGTTCCCTGATGTATTTCAGAGCCGAGCGCAGGGACTTGTTCAGATGGGGCCAGTCCTTTACGTCCATGTGTTTGGAGACCGTTCCTTCCCTGAGGCCGCCCAGCGGCGATTCTATGTCGTTTCTCAGCAACAGCAGGTTTTCCTTTTTTTTATTGCCCTTGTCGGCCAGCAGAATCTCCCTGTCAATGTAGAAAGCCATATCCGGCAGCATCAGCAGCTGGCCTGTGAACCCTTTCTCCTGCAGTATCGCGGCAGAATGGCTGTCGCGCACACATACTGTCAGGTGTTGGTGACGGTTCATCTGCTGCACATCACTGGTCAGGACAGCATCCGACTCGTAGTGAATCGTCTGTGGCAGCACGATGATGCGGTTCTCCTGGTACTGCTGTATCACCTTCAGGCGGAAATCCTGATGCTGGCGCCATATATCGCCGAAGTTACCCCCGCCCTGTAACAGGATGACGGTACTCTTGGGGATGGGGCGGAAGTCAAACGTATCCAGGCTGTGCTCACCCAGGCAATTGTGTGGCAGGTTCTCCATAAAGTGCTCCGTTCCCAGCCAGATAAGTGCATCGCCGATATTGCTGTAATAGGGAAGATCCAGAAAAAGATAATCCGAATCTATCAGCGGAATAAGCGCTTCCTCGATTTTCCTGCACAGTGTGTTGCAGATATCAGGTTTGGTTTTAACCATCAGGCGTAAGTTACATAATTTATATATGCAAAGGTAGTGATTTTCGCGGACAAAAGTATATAAAGGAGGCTTTTATTTGCGGATTGTCAGAATTTTCTCTACCTTTGTAATACAAATAACTGAATTTAAAGGGGAAGATAAATGGGAAGTTAACTCCATCTTATAGCTCCCGGAAGTTAAATATAACCAAGTAAAATTGAAAAAGATAGCAGCACTTACCATGGCCCGTAACGATGATTTCTTCCTGCAGAAGTGGGTAGAATATTACGGGCGTGAATTGGGCAAGGAGAATCTATTCATATATTATGACGGAGAGGATCAGTCCATTGGCGACTTCTGCCAGGGGACTAATGTCTATATACATCCCAAGATAGGTAATCAGGTGGTGACAGCCGAGAAGGGGCGCTTGAAGTTCCTGTCAGACAGGGCAGCCTCTCTCTTTGCCGAAGGATATGATCTGGTCATTGGTGCCGATGCCGACGAGTACATCGTTGTAGACCCTAAGTTAGGGATCAGCCTGAGGGAATACCTTTCGTCCCAGCGTATCGACATCAGCCTTTCTCCCTTAGGCCTTGACTTCGGCCAGAAGATTGGCGAGGAGACCTCCCTCGTGCAGGACAGGCCATTCCTCCATCAGCGTCTGTATGCCCAGATCGGTACGCGTTACACCAAGCCCTCCATCGTTGCCGAGCCCTGTCAGTGGGGCAGTGGTTTCCATCGTATAAAGGGGCACAACTTCCATATAGCCCCCGACCTCTATCTCTTGCATTTCGGCTATTCCGACATGAAGATTCTGGAGGAGCGCATGGGCGATGCCGACCGTGTGGCACAGGGATGGGGAAAGCATATCTTCAAGCGCAGCCGTACCATCAGGTATGCTACGGAGAAGAAGGCGCGCGACTTCGACCGTTGGACCCGTTTTGCCCGTATCTGTCAGACCTTGTGCCGTCCCCCTTATGCACTCAACAAGCCGGCTATGTTCGAGCTGAAGATTGTCGTCAGGCTGCCCGAACGTTTCCGGCATATCCTGTAGCATCAGATGAACTGCCTCAGTTTCATAATCCGGAAAGCATTTTTTGCCCACCTGCTCGTTCCGTTCTGGAAGGATAGGAGAGAGCGGCGCCTGTTGCGCAACCGGGTTATGGCTGAACTCTGCGAGTCTTATGTCAGCGATCTGCCCTTCATCATCCCCCAGGATGCCACGCCCCGGCGCATGCCGCGCGAATATGTCTTCTCCATCTGGTTGCAGGGCGAGGAGCAGGCACCGCGTATTGTAAAGTCCTGTTGGGATAGCATTCGCCGCCATTGTAATGAGGAGTTGGTAATCTTGGATGCTAAGACAATACCCGCCTGGATAGACCTGCCGGCAGGCATCTTAGCGCAGTGGCAGTCGAGCAGGATGAAGCCCTGCCACTTCACGGACATCTGCCGCCTGGAACTGCTCTGGAAATATGGCGGCTACTGGATGGATGCCACCGACTATATGTGCCATCCCGTCCCTGAGGAGATTGCCAGCCAGCCCTTCTTTCTCTATATGGGCGACAAGGAGGAATACAGCCCCTTTGTCCAGAACTGCTTCATCCGTGCCTATGCACATCATCCTATCATTGGAGCCTGGAAGGAGATGCTTCTCCTTTACTGGGAACGGCATTCCCGCGCCTTCGACTATTTCCTGCCGCACCGTCTCCTGCGTCATGTGGTTATGAATGATAGCACCATTGCAGCGCTTTTTGCCCAGATGCCGCACATCTGCCATAACTGCACGCATACCGTCCGATGGGGAGGTTTCTGGGAAAAGCCTTTTGATAAGGAGACATTCAGCAAGCTTGCTGCCGAGGGAGCATTCCAGAAGTTGGAATACAAATCTGCTTCGGCCCGCAATCCCGAGCCCGGCACATTGGCCGATTACTTTGTGAATGGCCGCGTCTAGGCCATCGCGTTTATTCCCCCAGTTTCTTTCTTTTCTTCTCCAGATAATGCTGGAAGGGTACCAAGAAACGTTTTTCCCAGATGACACGCTTCTCGGCGGGAGCATTCGCGTATATCCGCTGTGTGGCCACAATGCTCTTCTCTAGATTGTCGGCCAGCGTGCGGATGTCCGAGGATATAAGGAAACTCTTGGGGTTAGGGTAGTAATAGTATAGGGGCAGGTTCAGTATCGCACACCGTCCCACGTGCAGCAGCACCTCGCTCCACCACGTGAAATCCTCGAATCTTATTCCCTCTACGAAGGGGATCTCCCTTATGATCTCCGTCCTGTACATCCTGAAACAGGGCTGGCAATGCTTTACGGCCCATCGGCGGTCAATGTCCCTGGGGTGGGAATATTCTGTGGCGTAGTCAAAGATATTATCTGTCGTCACATACCTCACATCGCCGTATTTCCTGAACCTAGGGCGGCTGTCCGGCAGATGCAGGAAATGCCTAATCTTGTTGACCGTTCGGTAGTAATGGTGATAGGTAAAGACCACCATGTCGGCCTCTTCCCTGTCTGCTGTCCTTAGGCAAAGCTCCATCAGCTGGGGATGAAAGAAGTCGTCAGGATCCAGATATAGCAGATACTTGCCGCAGGCCTCGGCCATTCCCACATTTCTGGCCTTAGACACCCCCTCGTTGGTCTTGTGGATAACCCTGAACCGCTTGTCCTGCCGCGCATATTCGTCGGCTATGGCACCACAGGCATCAGGACTGCCGTCATCTATCAGGATGGCTTCCCAGCTGGCATGCGTCTGTGCCAGCAGGCTGTCTAATGCCCTTCTCAGGTAGCGTTCTACATTATAGATGGGGATGATTACCGATATGTCGTAAGCCATGGTCTACTTTAATGATTCTTTTCGTCTGAGCTTCTCCTCGAAGGGAATCAGGAAATGGCGCTTCCACGCCTTCCGCTTGGCTTCTGGGGCTGTGGCATAAACACGCTTGGCAGCCTCGATACTCTCCCTGAGGCTCTCTATCTTATGTGCCCTGCCCGAAGACAGTATGTCGCTCAGTGTGTTGGGATAGTAGTAGTATAGCGGCAGGTTCAGGATGGTGCAACGGCCCACGTGCAGGAGCACCTCGCTCCACCAGGGGAAGTCCTCGTAGATGATGCCCTTGATGAACTTAATGTCACGCACAACGGCTGTCTTGTACATACAGCGCCACGTCTGGCAATGCTTCACCGCCCAGCGTTTGTCTATATCCTTTGGATTGGAGTATTCCGTGGCGTAGGCATAGATGTCGTCTGTTACCAGGTAGGGTGGCTGATGGTAATACTTGTACCGAGGTGTGGTATCGCCTATGCGCAGGAAGTGTCTGATCAGGCAGTGGGCGCGATAGCCGCGGTCGTAGGTGAAAGCCACCAGGTCAGATCCGTCGCGTTGTATGGCCTCCATGCATAGCTCCATCAGTTGCGGGTGCATAAAATCATCGGCATCCAGGAAGAGCAACTCCTCGCCGCAGACATTCTCCAGTGCCAGGTTGCGGGCTTCTGACTGTCCGCCGTTGGCCTTGTGGACGACCCTGAACCGGTTGTCCCGCCTGGCGTATTCGTCGGCTATCATGCCGCTCCCGTCCGTACTGCCATCGTCTACCAGAATGGCCTCCCAGTCTTTGTATGTCTGGCAGAGCAGGCTGTCAAGTGCACGATGCAGGTATTGTTCGGCGTTATATATGGGTACTACGACGGAGATCATTGTGCCATTTCTTTTTCTTTCTTCATCTTGAAGTATCTCTTTATCTTTGTCGATAAAGACATGTTCAGGTCCCATTTGTTCCATCTGTTATGCGACCACAGCCAGATCTCCGGCTGTCGGCGTATCGTCTGCTCCAGCAGTCGCCAGAAGTTACGCGATATTGGGTAGGGGCTCTGCATATCCTCCTCATTGGGATGCATCTCCATGAATGTCAGTCTGTAGTGTCCGCGGCTGGTCTTTTCCACATCCAGGTACACCAGCTCGGCAGTCACCTTCTTGGCTATCTCCTCTGCTCCGGGTGTATACCACGTCTTCTGGTTCAGGAACGTAATGGTGTCGTGCAGTCTTATGTACGGCCGTTGGTCCTGTATGAAGCCGCAGAGGAAGGGTTCCCCCTCGGCATTCCATTTCAGCATCGTCCTTACGGTATTCTTCATCTCTATCTGCTCCGTGTTCCAGCGGCTGCGCACCTCGTACATCAGCGAAGAGAAGTATTTGCTGCTGATCTGCTTATACACCTCGCAGCTCCTCTTCGGATTGTTGTAGTGCACACAGACCTCCTGCACCCACTCCCAGCATCCGCAATGTCCCAGCAGCATAAAGATGTTCTTGCCTTCGGCGGCCAGTCGCTCCGGCAGTTCGCAGTTTATGACCTCCACACGCTCGCGCATCTCCTCGTCAGAGATGTTCAGGCACTTAAAGGACTCTATAAAGACATCGCAGAGGTTGTGATAGAAAGCCTTCTCTATGCGAATGATTTCCTTCTTGCTCTTCTCTGGGAACGAGCAAGTTAGGTTCTCCCTGACCAATCGACGTCTGTACCTTATAATATAATATAATACCAGGAACATCACATCGCTAATCAGGTACAGAAAGCCCAGAGGCAATCCCGCCATCATTCGCATAAAAGGATGCTTCGTCTTCATTTATTTTAACTTATCTCAATGCAAAGATACAAATAAGTGAGTGGAATACAAAAGAAATCAAATTTATTTTTATTCCCGAACGGGAGTATCTTCGAGGCGTAAGCCTCAAAGATAGTGCTGCGGCCTACGGCCGAGTTGAGAGATTAGAGTTTTGTAATGGTTATAGGTTGAACTTCGTTCGAGCCTGCTCACACTCGGAAGAGCTGATACGAGCATCGCTCTCCTCTCGCTTAATCGCAGCCTTATAGGTTATTGGTTATTGAGATTTAGCCAATAGCCGTTAGACCCTGAAGGGGTCATATATCATAGCGTAGGGGCTCGCCCTACGTAAATGACACGCCACCGCCACCACCACCGCTCCTGTAAGGGGCTAATAATGTTATGCGCCCCCTACAGGGGCGATGAGTGTGTGTGGCCTAATCCATTGATAGGGTCAAGACCCTATCCTGGGTTATATGACCCATTCAGGGTCTTTACTAGACTCGGCTATTGGCTTTTGGCCGTTGGCTATTGGCTATAACTCTTTAACCTTTAACCTTTAACCTTTAACCCTTAACCGTTAACCGTTATTTCAATAACCAATAACCTATAACCATTAAAAAGGGTCTCAATTCTCAAAGGCCGATGGCCGCTTTCACCTGCTCTGATAGCTGTTCGTAGGTTTGAGCCTCAGAGGGGTTTATAATGGGGAGGTAGGTGACGGTGATCTTGTGCTTGCCCAGGCGTTTGGTGCCGCGTGGCATAGCCTCGAAGGCGCCTTCTATGCGAACGGGTAGGATGGGGACGTTCAGTTCCTTAGACAGGATGGCGAATGTCTTCTTGAATTCCTGCATCTTGCCGTCGTGTGTGCGGGCACCTTCGGGGAATATAACCAGGTTCTTTCCCTGCCTGAGTACCTTGGCCATACGCAGGATGGAATCCTTGAGGTTCTGGTGCTGCATAAGGATGACATTGTTGTGACGGGCCATCAACTGCAGGGGGTAACCCTTGATGTGTTCTTCTGTAGCATAGTAATAGGTGTTGCGCAGTGTTTCTTCGTTTAAACCAGAGACGCAGATGTTGCCGTCGATAGCACTTTGGTGGTTGGGAGCTATAATGAACTGTCCCTCTAACGGAATGTTCTCAATACCATTGACTTCCAAATCGTTATGCTTCTTCAGGAATCGGTGCATGAGCCTTACAACCTTGGTATGGATGGCCCATGTAGAGGCGATGTTAAGGTAGGAGGTATCAGACGTCAGGATGGCTTTCCAATCGGTATTTCCCACCTCCGAGCGGGTCTTGTATTGTGCTATGTAGTCGGCTATCTCCTGTACGTTGGCATACTGGGCAAAGGTGCTGGATTTCATCTGTACGCCAAAGGTTCGTTCGATGAATCCTTCCAATCCTACACAGTCCAGTGAGTCGAAAGCCAGATCCGTCTCGATATGACTTGTCGGTTTCACCGTGATTTTCTTCTCCTCCTGGATGTATTCACGGAGTATCTTCATCTCGGGTGTCTCGTTCGCCACCTGCTGCTGTAGCGGCTGTTCCTGAGCCTTGCCGGCATCCTGTATCAGATCCTTCAGTTTGAAGCGCTGCAGCTTATCCAACTTGGTACGTGGCAGGCTGCCTCTGTATACGAAGAGGCTCATCAGCTTCTTGTAGTTTACAACGGTCAGGTTGTAGGGTTCTATCACAGAGCGTTTCAGTTGTTCCTCTACTTCCTGATCGGACAGGTTCCTGGCCCATTCTTCCTGCGGTACAATGATGGCACGCAGCATATCGCCGTCCTGTGTCACGGCTACCTCCTTGACGTACTGGTCGTACTTCTCGAGCTTGAATTCCAGTTCGGCCGGCTGGATGTTCTTGCCGTTAGAGAGGACAATGATCTCCTTGGAACGACCTGTGATATGAATTCGACCCAATTCATCGAGATAACCCAGGTCGCCTGTGTGAACATATCCGTCCCTGTCTATCACCTGAGCTGTCTCCTCTGGGCGGTTGTAATAACCCAGCATGACGTTGGGGCCTTTTACGCAGATTTCACCGTTAGAAATCTTAACGTCTACCGTTGACATGGGCAGTCCTACACAGCCGGGAATGACATCACCAGGGCGGGTGAAGGAGATGATGGGAGCCGTCTCCGTCATGCCATACCCCTCTAGCATGGTAATACCAAGGGTGCGCAGGCCATTGCCGACTTCGGTATCCAAGGAGGCACCACCGCTGACGCAATAGGTGAGGTGACCGCCTAACTTCTGATGAACGGCCTTGAAGATGATGCGCGACAGTTTAGGACTCTTGGCCACCTCGCAGAGCTTGAAGAGCGCACGTGCAACGGGGCTGGCGTCTATCTTCTTCTTGATGCCCAGATAGATGGTTGTCCACAGGCGTGGCACGCCCACAAAGATGCCTATCTTACCCCTTACCAATGTGTCCATGATGTCAGGCCCTGAGAGAGTGGGGCAGATGGCTACACCGCCGCCGGCAAGGATAGGCATGATGAGCGTTCCCACCAAGGGCAGCACATGGTGCAGGGGCAGCAGGATAAGGGTGCGGCGTGTGCTGTCGAAGATGGGCACATCCACCGTTACGCTGCGGCAGTTGGCATACAGGTTGGCATAAGAAATCATCACTCCCTTGGGCGAACCCGTTGTGCCTGACGTGTAGATGATAAGGGCCATTTCATGGTTCTCGGCCGTGAAGATGCCGTCCTCCTGAATGTGCAGCTTACCTTCCCTCTGGGGGCAGTTGGCCTGCTCGTAGTCGTCTATCAGGAGGATCTGTATGGGCAAGCCGGCTTCCCTGACGGCCTCTTCTGCTACGCCAAGGCATTGCCTGGATGTCCAGATGCACTGAGGCTGGCAGTCCTTTAGGATGTATACAACATCAGAAACGGTAGATGAAGCATCCACGGGTACTGCCACACCCCTGTTCTGCCAAACGGAGAAGAAGGCGTAGATCCATCCCTCGCGATTCTCGGAGAAGATAAGTGTCTTGTCTCCCTGGTGCTGGGGTGTATATTTCGAGAAGAGACAGATGTAGTCTAACAGTTGAGTGTAAGAGATGTTACGCTCGCCAGCCATAATGGCTGTGTTCTGAAATTCCTTGATCATGTGCGTCCTATATAATAATGTTTTATCCTTTCAACGACGCAAAGGTAAACCATTTTATGGCAACGGACGAAGAAAAATCCTATATATTATGTAAAATTCTACGATATATGCGTGTTTTGTCCTATATCGTGAGGGAAAAGTGCTATTTCAGATTCACCCGGTATTCCTGAGGCGTGAAGCCTATTTTCTGGCGGAAGATACGTATGAAATACGATGGGTCATCGAAACCTACCTCGTGTGCAATTACATTAACGCTATAGCCTGTGGTCATAAGCAGGCGCTGGGCACATTGGATCTTGGTTCGGAGGATGTACTGCAGGGGCGAGGTGCCCAGTTTCTCGCGAAAGAGTCGTTCGAGATGCGATTTCGTCAGGCATACCATACCAGCCAGCGTCTCTATCTCTATTTCCCTAGCGACGTTTTCCTTGACGTAGCCAATCACCCTCAGCAGGCGTTCGTCTACCTCCTCGATCTTCTGTGCTTTCGCCATAAAGAAGGAGGCTACTATCCACACGAAACCCTGCAACTGCATCTTCTGCGAACGGTCCATCTGGGTATAGCGGATGGCATATTCACGATAGGATGGGTGGGCATAGAAATCCTCTGCGCTGGCGTAGGGGAGCGTCAGTTCGGGGTAATAGCTGCAGTAGTTCTCGAAGAGAAGGTCGATGGCCTGGTTGGCCTCCACCTCGTAGGGGAAGGAGTAGAGGTCAAAGACATCTGATCGCTGGCCGTAACGCTCGTAGACAAACAGGTAATAGAACTTAAGTCCGCCCTGGCACGTCATGCTATGAGGCATAAAGCTGGGCACCAGGTACATATTCCCCGCTTTCATCGTCAATTCTGCCTCTGGCAGCGTGATGGTTCCCTCGCCCTCCTTTACATAATAAAGACGGGCAAAGGGGGAGGAGAGTCCTTTCCCTTCCCAGTGCTGACTTACCTGGGCGTATCCCGCATTCAGCACACAGATGTTAACCAGTTCCAGATCTGTTTTCATTTTTGCGTCACAAAAATACGATTTAGCGCGGAGAATACAAAGTAAATAGCTATATTTGCAGTGTCAAACACATTTATTTATCCTTTTAAATCGTAAATTTGTAATGAGAAAGATGTTTTTTCTAGCCTTGACGGCTCTGATGGGGCTTCAGTTGAATGCACAGAATGTTACCGTTGGCAAAGCTCTATTCAAGCAGGGCGATGACATCAGCTGGGCAAAACCCGAGATGGATGATGCCTCGTGGAACGAGATAGATATTACGAAGAAATGGGACGAGCAGGGTTTCCCCCAGAATACCAGGTCATACGGATGGTATCGCATCCATGTGAATATCCCCAAGAGTGTACTGCAGGGTGCTGATCAGCAGAATGCTGTTATCCTGAACATGCCCAAGGCTGATGATGTGGATGAATGCTTCCTGAATGGCAAACTGATAGGCTCTACGGGCCGTATGCCGACAAATGCCGCCGGCTACTTCCCTGCCAGTAATGTGGTACGTAACTATGTGGTGGACATCAAGCAGGACGGTCTCCGGCTGGATGCAGAGAACGTGATTGCCGTCCGTGTCTATAATCGCAGCGGATCGGGCGGTTTGTATAACGACCCCCTGACCGTTACCTGCCCCAAAGCTGCCGATGGATTCACCATGAATCTAACGGACACCAACATCGGACAGTACCATTATGACATAGAGGTCAACAATGCATACCTGACATCCACCACCGGAACATTGGATGTTATCATCACTGACCGCGAGACGGGTGAAAAGGTGAAGTCCCTGACCAAGAAGTTGTCTCTCAGGCGCAACAAGCCTGTACGCGTGACGGTTCCATACAGTATGGATAAGATGTATCAGCTGACTGCCACCTATACCGATGCTAAGACAGGAAAGGTGCTGAGCCAAAGCAAACAGTTGAAATACGTCCTGACGCCTGAGGCTCCTGCTACCCCCCGTTTCAACGGTGCTCCTGTCTGGGGCGTGCGTCCGGGTTCGCCTGTTATCTATCGCTTCCCCGTATCAGGCGAGAAGCCTATGACGTTCTCCTGTAACAATCTGCCAGAAGGTCTTCAGCTGACAGAAAGTGGCGTATTGACCGGCAAAATCGACAAGGCGTGCACCCTTAGCTTTACTGTTACGGCTGAGAATGCCAAGGGGAAGGCTTCGCAGGACTTTACGCTGAAGGTGGGCGATAATATGATAGGCCAGACGCCTCCTATGGGATGGAACTCATGGAACTGCTGGGGATTGACCGTAACACAGGAGAAGGTGATGGCATCTACGCAGGCTCTTATCGACAAGGGGTTGGTTGACTATGGCTATAGCTATATCAATATAGATGACGGTTGGGAAGCTCCCAAGCGTAATGCTGACGGCACACTGGATGCTAACGAGAAGTTCCCCTCGATGAAGGGCCTTGTGGATTGGCTTCACGAGCGAGGACTGAAGTTCGGTATCTACAGCGCCCCGGGTGCAACCACCTGTGGCGGCTATCTGGGTAGCCTTGGCTACGAGAAGGAGGATGCCGATGTATGGAACAAATGGGGTGTGGATTACCTGAAATACGACTGGTGCAGCTACGAGAGTGTACGTGTCGAGGAGAACGATTATGGCTATGCCAGCTGCATTCGTCCCTATCTGCTGATGCAGAAGTTCCTGCGCCAGCAGCCTCGCGACATCTTCTACAGTCTTGGCCCCTTGGGCGGAACACAGGTGTATCTCTGGGGCTTGTATTGCGACGGCAACAGTTGGCGAACAGCTCAGGACATCAACGACACCTGGAGGTCGATCTACGACGTGGGGTTCCGTCAGCAGTTAGGTAAATCCCAGTATTCGTCTATCGGCCATTGGAACGACCCAGACATGCTGGTTGTAGGAAAGGTCGGTTATGGCCTGGGCGAGAATACCAACGGACTTCGCGAGACGCGTCTGACACCTGACGAGCAATATACGCACATCACACTATGGACACTTGTCTCCTCTAATATGCTTATCGGTTGCGACATCGCTCAGATGGATGACTTCACGCTGAACCTGCTCTGCAACAACGAGGTGAATGCCATAGATCAGGATCTCCTGGGCAAGCAGGCCGATCGCGCTCTAAAGGAAGGCGACATCGAGGTATGGAGTCGTCCCCTGGCTGATGGTGCTATCGCCGTAGGTATCTTTAATGTAGGCGAAAAAGACCAGCAGGTGGATATGAAGGCCCTTGTCTCTCAGCTGTCAACTGTCACCTCTCAAGTGTCAACCGTCCGTGACGTCTGGCGACAGAAAGATCTATCGCCCAGCGAACTCAACTGTACCATTCCATCGCACGGATGTAGATACTTGAAAGTTTGGAAGTAACAAAATATGAATGATTGGAAAAGTAAACTAAGCGCCTTGACAGGCGTTCCTGTACCGGAAGTTACAGAAAGCGATTTCATCGCAGAAAATGATGAAGACAGCATAAAGACCTTACCACCCAGGCAGCAGAAGCTACGCTTGGCGATGGAACGGGCAGGTCGTGGAGGCAAAACAGTGACCGTTATCCGCGGTTTCATCGGTTCGGAAGAGGATATGAATGCTCTCTGCAAACTGCTGAAGCAGAAATGCGGTGTCGGTGGAACCGCCAAAGACGGTGAAATAATCATACAGGGCGACCACCGTCCTCGCCTACTAGAAATCCTAAAGAGCGAAGGGTATAGTAATTGTAAGTGACAGGCTTTTAGGCTATTGGCCGTTGGCCGTTGTTTTTCGGCCGATAGGCCGAAAAAAAATGATAATGAAGATAAAGAATATTGCTTTTGATCTGGGAGGCGTGGTGGTAGCGCTGAACTACGAAGAGGCCGTAAGGCGATTTGAGGCCATCGGACTCAAGGATGCACGCCAAAGACTGGATGCCTTCGAACAGAAAGGTATCTTTGGCGAATTGGAGTGCGGAAAGATCACAGCTGAGGATTTTCGGAAGGAGCTGAGCCTGTTAACAGGAAGGGAGCTGACGCACGAGGAATGCTTTACGGCTTGGACAGGATATATAGATCATGTTCCTGCTGTGAACCTGAAGGCCTTACGCAGCCTAAGGGAGAGAGGCTATAAAGTGTGCCTGCTCTCCAACACCAATCCCTTTATCCTGCAGTGGGCGGAAAGAGACTTCGATGGAAAGGGTCATTCCATCGGTGATTACTTTGACTCGCTATACCTTAGTTATAAATGTAAGGTAATGAAACCTAACAGGGAGATTTTCAGGATGATGCTGGAAGGTCAGGATGCATTGCCCGAAGAGACGATATTCATAGATGACGGCCCCCGAAATGTGGAGACCGCCATCGCTATGGGAATGAAGACCCTATGTCCTGTTAACAACGAAGACTGGACCTTAGCCCTCGAGAATATGTTGACTACAGAATTTTAATTGCCTGCCCCCTAACTTACATACATGAATATGAAGAGGAGTACTGCGCCGATAAGCAGCAGTAAGCCTATGGTGGCGAGGAAGATGGTGGCAACTGCCAGGCGCCAGATGGTGCTCCAATAGCCGTAGCCCGACAGTTGCTTGACGGGGATGATGACCATCAGCAGGGTAAAGAGCGCATAGATGAATTCTGAGCTCGTACTGAAGCAGAACAGCGAGGGGATAATGCCATAGATGATGAGCATATTGCTGATATAGACCATCGCCACGAAGCACTCCGAAAGGCGCATGTCGGGCATGGCAGGGCAGTGGCGGAAGAGCAGCCAGAGCGGACAGCTGAAGAACAGCAGGCCAATGAGCATCACTCCCGAATAGTGTTCCTCAATCCATTTAGTGATTCTGGCTATTATTTTGTTATACCTTTCGGCAGCCTTATTGATCTCTATCTGCTTGGCATCTTCCTTGGATGTCTTTGGCGAGGTCTTAGCCTCTTTTGCCTCGTCTTTCTTGTCATTCGGGGCGTTTCTTATCACTATTTCAGATAATTCCTTCTCTTGCTTCTCCAGGCGGTTTATGCCCTTGATGTTGAGGCCGGAGTCTATCAGCAACGAAAGGGCAAAGAGCAGGAAATACATCTGGAAGGGTGGGAAGTAGGCCATCTGCATACCCTTGAGGTAGTCGCGAATCATGTAGCCGGGACGCAACAACAGGTCGCGGATGCTTCGGAACATACCTCTGTTGCCTAACCCCCATACATCCAGGAATAGCATGAATGCATTCTTGAAGGAGTAGCGGCCTATCTTGGCTGACTGTCCGCAGCGGGGGCAGAAGTTGCCCTGGTAGTGTGTGCCGCAGGTAGCGCAGTTGTGTTCTTCCTCAGAGAGTGGTGCCACCTGATAGGGACGTAGTTCCCATTCCTTGAATCGTCTGAATATTTTTTTCATTTACTTAGACAGTTATCGTTATCGTTTTTGTCTTTAACCTTTATCCATTAACCTTTATCCTTTAACGTTTTCGCCTCCAGCCATTGGCAGAGGTACTCCACCTGCTCCTTGGTGTTACCCATGAAGACAGCACATTCTTTGTGCCCTTCGAACTGCGGCTCCACACCATCCATGGCACTGAGGGCCGCCACAGTGACTAGCTCGCGCTCAGCTGGAGTGAGTTGGTCGGAGGCATAGATGTCGCCGAAGAGGTGCGACTTCATGTAGTAGTCGGCCTGCGGACAGAAGGTATAATCCCAAGGCGTGCCCCCCTCATCGCGGGTCTGCATTTCGGTGCCCAGCTTCAGTGCCAAGACGGCATCGTCCCATGCGGTGGGACGTACGAAGGGTTTGCCCTCGCTGTCCTCAATTCCTTGTGCCTTGCGTTCACCCATCACCCGTTCCAGTACACCCAGTGCGTTCAGCGAGCGGGGGAAGCCCGTATAGGCATAGAGCTGCGAGAAGGCATCTTTCAACTCATTAATGGTTACGCCGCCGTCCAGTGCCTGGCGGATAGCCGGGTCAAGGCGGACCAAATCGCCTCGTGCCTCCAGTGCGGCACAGGCACACAGTAACAGCATCCTTCGTGAAACGGGGTTTTGCTTCATTTCTCTTCCTTCAGTTTTGTTTGTTTTTGACTTGTGACTACTGTGGAAACCTTCCTATCAATTGTGGAATATAGCGGTTGATGATCTTGACGCCTATACATGCTATAATCAGCGTAATGAGTGCCGAGACGAAGGCCACCAGCACCTGAGGCTGCGTCCATCCCCAACTGCTGAAACTGCCCATCACCACTTCTTGCATGAAATTCTTGTGCAGCAGATAAATGCCGATGGTGTTCTGGCCGATAAACAGCAGTATCTTCTTATTTAAGAAAGGAGTATGCCAAGCTGGGCTTCTGTACATGATGATGGATAGAATGATGATGAGGAAACTACCGCTGAAGGCATTGAGGAACATCGTTGGGAGCGTGTTGTGGCCTTTGAATGCCATAGAATCGAGCACCATCGAGTCGCCTTTCACCAGTATGCCAAAGGCCAGCAGGCCAAGAGCGAGGAGGAATCCGAGGGTAAGCTGCGATAGCTTGGCTTCCCTCAGACGCTTTACTGCCGGCAGCAAAAGATAGCCCGCTAGCATGTAGCCCGTTGTCACAAACGATATGTCCAGCCCCAAGGGATAACCTATGAAGCCTGTCCCTGATGTAGGATGCGGATGCGGGAGCGCCAGTCCGACGACAAAGAAAACCACGGCTGCCACACCCATCCAAACCTTTTTGTATCTTGTTACTGACTGCAAGGCTCTGAACAGCAACTCTACCCACACACGACTCAGAAACAACACGGGTAGGTACCATAGTGAAGTGAGGGAGTGGGCAGTGACGAGGTTCTCAAATGTTCCATATAGCATGATGCCGAAGTTCTGGTAGGAGAAGCACGAATAGACTGCTGCAAAGATGATATACGGCACAAGGAGTGCCTTGAAGTTCTTGATCAGGAATGCCCCAATGGTGCCCCTGTCTTTCACGTCTGCCGGTTTAGTCACCATTCCCGACACCATAAAGAACAATGGCATGTGGAAGGAGTAGATAACCAATCGCCATAGAGGCGTAGCCAAGTTGTCTGTAGCATGCCCCATGATAACCAGGAAGATGGCCAGTCCTTTCACATAGTCCAGCTCTTCAATTCTTTGTTTTCTTATTTCGTTCATAATGTTCTTGTTTTAACGATAACGTTAACGGGAACGATAACTTTTTTTGTTTATATGATCAGTTTCACGCGGAAGCCTCGCTTGGTGGGTTCCTCTATTACCTGTTTGCACAGATCGGAGAGTTCGCTTCGCTGTGCGTCGGTGAGTGGGGTGGCGGTCATCTTTTCCACCATGAAGTCGAGTGCGGTGACGGCCGACTGTTCGCTGTGGGTGA
>JAEEGK010000893.1_pt1 | contig 74972 bp, 68 predicted proteins | sample 8958771 | NCBI WGS metagenome assembly JAEEGK01 (sample SAMN16246547, study PRJNA631951) | gut metagenome | biome: gut microbiome; feature: rumen; material: SC-attached | host: Bos | place: Iran: Karaj | collected 2018-10
TTAGTGGCTGCTATAAAGAGAGTAACGCAGATGTTTTAGAAAAGCCTACCCCGGCCCTCCCCAAGGGAGGGAGAAAAAACGATGTTAGAAGCGTATTATAAAAAAGGTGTGATTGAGGCTGGCTGCGATGAGGCTGGTCGTGGTTGTCTGGCAGGCCCTGTGTTTGCCGCAGCTGTAATCTTGCCTTCTGACTATCAGAACGAGATACTGAACGATTCCAAACAACTTACCGAGAAGAAGCGCTACCAGCTACGTGAAGTGATAGAGCGCGAGGCACTGGCTTGGGCAGTAGGCATTGTGGATAACCACGAGATAGATCAGATAAACATTCTAAATGCCAGTATCCTGGCTATGCACAGGGCGCTTGACCAGTTGAAGCTGCGACCCCAGAACATCATCGTGGATGGTAATCGCTGGAAACCCTATAAAGATGTGCCAGCAACTACCATTGTGAAGGGCGACGGCAAGTACCTTTCCATAGCGGCTGCCAGCATTTTGGCCAAGACCTACAGGGACGACTTCATGCTGCGCATCCACGAGGAGTTCCCTCAGTATCATTGGGACAAGAACAAAGGCTATCCTGCCAAGGTTCACCGCGAGGCTATCCGTCAGTTCGGCACTACGCCCTACCATCGTATGAGCTTCAACCTCTTGGGAAACACACAACAACTGGAATTCGATTTTAACTAAGATATTTCTATAATCACATAGATAAGTAAAAACATGAGACTAACCTTACATTTTATTCTACTATGTTTCGCACTGACCCTGACAGTGAGTTGTACAAAACCCGACCATAGCGAGGAGGTGAAAGAACTGCAAAAGGAATTGCAGGCAGAATTATTCACGACCCCTGAACATGCATTATTGCGAGTAGATAGTGCCGAGCAGGTGGGCCTGGTTTCGAAAGAAGCAGCCAACTTCCTCAGAGCTACTTTATATTCACAAATGGGAAAACCGCGATTGGCTATTTTCTACGGTGAGCAAATCATGCATCATCCAGAACTGGCTGATGAAGGCTATAGCTATTATTCAACTGTTCTCTGGCTCTGCAAAGAACTGAAAAGACATGCCGAATGGGGAAAGGCACTCCAACTGGCCGACGAGGTGAAAGGTTACGTAGAAAAGGGCGGCGTAGAGGAACAGACAGCCTTGCGGGTAAAAAGCAGTTTGCTCGTAATCAAAGGTGATTGTGAGAAGGATATGGGGCATATTGAGGAGGCTGAGCGCTATTATCTGGAGGGCCTCAACTTGCTAATGGACAGCGTAACGACCCCTAAAGATTACTGGGTCATTGATGGTCTGGCCATAGCCGTTGTAGAGACAACGGAGTTCTATCTGGAGTTGGGCAAACCCCAAAAGGCGCTGCCCTTGATAGCAAAAGGGGACACCGCTATAGCCCGCATGAAACGCTGTCCTGATATGCCGGAGCAAGTTTACAACACTCGCCGCAACAACAACATCATCGTTCAGGCGCTGAACTATGCCGCTAATGGTTTCTATGAAAAGGCTGAGGCGCTCTATCAGGAGCATCGTCAAATCCCAGACATGTCTACATACGACTTGGTAGCCGAAGCCCGCTATCTGACCATGGTCGGTCGCTACGATGAGGCCATTCGCATGTTCCGCAAGACAGACTCTCTCTATTTGGCCAAAGGTAACGACATCACCAGCAGATATATCCAGAACTTCATGATGAGTCATTATCGGGCGTTGGAAAAGGCAGGACGCAATGAAGATGCCATTGCTTATGGCAACTATATGCGCCATTTGACTGATTCCATCCACTTGCAGGAAAGGAAGGTTGACGTGGAGCAGCAGGAGGAAATCCACCAAAAGGAACAGGAAATCATCACTAGTCGCCAGTCGCTCACTATTCATCGCATCATCCTCATTGCAGCCTTCCTTATCTGTCTACTCATCGTCTATTTCCTATGGCGCTCCCATATATATAATAAGGTATTGCTTGCGAAGAACCGCCGTCTGTTGGCCGAGATTGAGCAACGTGAGCGGGAACAGCAGCAAGCCATAGAGCAGTTGCAGGCTGAACCGGAGGAAACGCTTACTGCCGGTCAGCAACTCTTCCGCCGTATCTGCGACCTCATGGAGTCGCCCGACCACATCTACACCAATGCAGATCTCGACCGCAGCCGCTTGGCTCAGCTCCTTGGCACTAATGAGCACTACGTTACCGATGCCATCAGTGCCTGCACTAATGGCAAGAGCGTAAACGGATTCCTCAACGGCTACCGCCTACGCTATGCCGCCCACCTCTTGGCCACCACAAAGGACTCCGTTGCTCTGATTGCTGAGCTATCCGGCTTCTCGCGCAGTTCCTTTTTCCGTATCTTTAGCGATTCCTATGGAATGTCTCCCTCAGATTACCGTCATGTGGCAAGGAAATAGAAAAAATGCCCCATTTTATCGACATATTTTACCCTGACAGTCTCATATCAGGCTTTATTTTTCTTGTCTTGAGACTGCGAAAAAGTAGATTTTCTCGAAATGAGACTTTGTTTTCCTACCATGAGACTATTGTTTTTTTAAGTCGCTATATTTTTGCAACAGAATCAAACAATTAGTCGTATGGATACAACACTCATCATTACCGTTGCTTTAGCCGCTGCCCTTATCGTCGTAGTGCTAGTGCTTGTGGCCGTCATCATCTACCAGAGGTGGCGCATCGGTGACCAGAATGTCTTTCTTGAGCGTTTTATCCGCCAGAATGAGGAACTACGTCAGAAGATGCGGAAAGCTGGAATCCTATAATAAATAATAAGGTGTAACAACAAGTATTTCAAGAACATGAAAAATCCGATTAAGAGAGAGCAGAGCAAACTTGTTTGCTATGCCGAACGTAAGAATTTTCGCCTGAATGGCAAAAGAATCTTAACCATCGTGGCACTGATGTGCGCCGTGACATTCCAGATGGATGCGCAGGACAATGTTGAACAAGCTTTGAAGCAAGCAGAGCAGAAAGTGAAACTGGCCGATAAGAACCCAAAGAACGGCAAGATGCAGTACGAGGCTGCTATGGCGTTCATCAATAATGAACTAGGCGAGCAGAAGGATTTCGACCGTGCCCTAACCTACGCCAACCGTGCCCTGAAGATTGCCCGTGAGCATCCTGCCCCCCAAGATACGTTGCAGGGACTCACTTGTATGGGACTCGGTATGATTTATATGGGAAAAGGGGAGTATGAGAATGCCACCGACTTCATGGAGATGGCGATGGATGCCTTCGAGGTGGAATTGGGACGTAACGATCCCGTGACCAACGGTACCAAGCTTGCCTATGGCGTAATGATGATGGGTCCGCAGCCCGTCCGTGGCTTCACCAAGATTCAGGAGGCTATGTTCGACAACAGCTTCGCCCCGAAAGACAAACGCATAGAGAATATGGAGGAGGCTAATATTGTGCTTGAAACGGCGTTGGAATTACTTATCGCCGACCAGACCAAACGCTTCCGCTATGCTCTGCCTTTTATTACCATTGACGGCAAGAGGTACTTCATTGTGCAGACGGCTGACTGGAATATGGAACGTCCGCTCGTAGGATGGCAAGTACAGAGCCTTTTGCGCAGCGACGAGGAGCATGAAACCTTCAAAGGCGACGAAACCATTATCTGCGACGATAACCTCCAGTTCACGGTTCTGTCCGACGAGGAGAAGGAAAAACGGCAGATGACGTTCAATTTCAGGCATAGGATATTGAACCCGCGTCATTTGGAGAGTGATGAAGGCGATGCCCGCATTTGGTTCCTTACCCCCGCTGCCTACAATAACCTCCTTGCCAAATACCGCGACTACAAGAAGAACAAATAAAAAAGCTATAACAATGAAAAAGATTTTTATGACACTTGCGGCTTTCCTATGCTGCACAATGGCAATACATGCGCAGTTGCTTTACAGAATCAGTGGTAACAGACTGACGGAACCGTCCTACATCTTGGGTACCTGTCACACCGCCGACGTTTCGTTTGTTGATTCTATCCCAGGTCTTCGTAAAACCATGAAAGCCACAAAGCAGGTTTACGGGGAGACAGACATGAATGCGAAATCAGAACCCACTACTGATGAACTCGACAAATTCATTTTGCTGCCCAAGGGCATGACACTCGATTCCCTGCTTTCTGCCGACGATATGAAGCGCCTCACTGCTTTCATGATTGACAGTTGCAAAATGGATTCCGACAAGGTGGAGTTATACTTCGACCTGAAACCGTTCCCTCTTGCCATCTATCTCAGTCTCAAGTGTGATGGCTTTGATAAGACAAAAACATCTGACAGTGGTTTATGTTTCGATGATTATTTCCAGAAGGAGGCTCTTGCGCAGGGCAAGGAGATTGGCGGACTGGAAACTGCGAACCTTCAGTATAAGCTGATTTGCGAACATTTCTCATTGAATCGCCAAAAAGAGCTGCTGATGTGCATGGTGAACAACCATAAACGTCCAGAAGAGAAAGGCGGCACACTGAAAACCTATTATTGTCAGGACCTTGATGCTATATGGAGGGAGTTTAACGACAACATTGACGAGGATTGCGGCTATACGTCACAAGAAACGGTCGAGATGTTAGGAGTCCGTAATCTCGCCTGGATGAAGAAAATCCCCTCAGTGATGAACCAGAAACCAACCCTTTTCGTTGTCGGTGTTCTCCATCTCCCCGGCTCCGCCGGTGTCCTCAACCTCCTCCGTAAGGCCGGCTATACCGTAGAGGCGGTAATTCAGTAATAAAGTAACTTTAGGAAATTGAATAACAAGATAAAAATAAACGAGTATGAAAAAGATTCTAATGGCTGTAGCAGCCATAACGCTGATGATGACAATGACGGTGCTGACATCGTGTACCGACAACAGCGAGTACAATCCCGTGGTGGTGACCGACGACAAACCGTTCACCTACGACCAGTACATCGACACGTCGGTTCGTCCTGGCGATGACTTCTTCAGGTATCAGTATGGCATGTGGCTTGCTGACAACCAACAACCATCGTTGGTACAAATGGTGATGCAGAAATTGAATAATATAGAGATGGAAGTGATTGCCAACTCCAACGACGCCGTTGTATCAAGCATCCGCCAGTTGGTAGCCGCCAGCGAATCCGACGATTCGGCCGACATGGCATTGCTTAAAGAACGCATACAGTATCTGGCAGGCATCACCACTCAGGACGAGTTGTTGGCAGCCTTTAAGCAACTGCACCAATGGGGATACAGCCCGGTGGTACGTCTGGTATGCTATGGCAAGGAAAGAGTGATAAGCCCCTTCCTTACTTCCGAATTGCCATCTGTACTCCTGACTGATATTTTCAATGGTAAAAATGAAGATATGTTAACCACTACTGTTCAGGTCATCTGTAGTAAACTCGACAAATTTGGAATCAGTGAGGAGCGCATTGCTGAAATCGCCGAAAACGCCCTGACGATTGAGAAGATGGAGATGAAAATCTACGAGAACATCTTCAACCGAATGGCCGACCCCAAAGTGTTGCACAAACGTGCCAGAACCCGTGGCACAGCTTCATCTGCCTGCAAGCAGGTTTGTGAATTGATGGACATTGGCGATTTGGCCGACAAAATGTTGGATTCCGACGATCAGAATATAGCTAAAGTTACCGAGCAACTCATGAACCTCTTATTGGAAGGCAGCGAGCAGAGCATTGCACAGATGCGCGACTACATGATAGCCTATGTGTTCGGGATGGATGTGATTTACATGCCCAAGGTGATAAAACTGAGTAGTTCAGATAAGGTGAAATATGCCATGAGAAATGCAAAATACTACATATCCCGACTTCAGGTGGAGCACATCGGAAAGCAGAATATCTTTAGGGAGAAGTGCGCTGAGATGATGGAAGACTTCCGCAGCATCCTCCGTGAGCGCATCGAGCACCTCGACTGGATGAGCACTGCCACTAAACAGGCCGCGCAGAAGAAATTGGAAAACATGATATTTTTCATCGGTTATCCTGACCAATGGAATGAAGAATTCACTCCTGTAGTAGAAGGTAACACGCTGCTGGAGGCTGTAGGAAACCTGCGCCGTGGACAGGTAGATGCCTTCCGCAAGATGGTGGGCAAAGATATTACCACAGCCGGTTGGGATTTCTGGTATAATATATATTCATTCACTACCTATAACGCTTCGTACGACCCCAATTGCAATCAACTCATCATTCCGCCATCATTCCTCATGGCTCCCGTCTTCGATGCCACACAGAACGAGGCCACACTTTACGGTACGGCTTGCGTCTTCGGTCACGAGATGTGTCACGGTTTCGATTCCCGTGGCTCACAGTTTGATGAGGTAGGAACTGAGCGCAACTGGTGGGCACCCGATGACGAGGCCGCCTTCAAGGAGAAACAGCAACAGCTTGTCAGACTTTGGGGAGATTTGGAGCAGTATCCCGGACAGCCTGCCAATGGCGTGATGACACTATGCGAGAATATGGCAGACTATGGTGGAACGACACTGGCTCTTGAGGCCTATAGCCGACGCTTGCGTAAGCAGGGCTTCACCGGTCGTTACTTCGACGAACAGATCAAGAAGTTCTGGCTTTCCCGTGGCATGCCCGTCTTTGTCGCAGAAGCTGAACGTAGTTTAGAAACACTGGAGAACGCTCTTTATAACGACATACACTCGGCCGGACACAATCGTGTAAATGGTATTGTACGCCTCTTTGACGACTGGTATCGCCTCTACGACGTGCAACCGACGGACAAGCTCTATCTCAAGCCCGAGGACCGCGTGATGATTTGGTAACGAATAGGATTGATAAATAAAAAGGTTATTATGAAAAAGATTTTGATGACGCTCGCAGCCGTCCTTTGCTGCGCAATGACAATGACAGTATTCACCGCTTGTGGCGATGACAAAGACGACAACAACACGCCGGAAATAGGGGAAATCAAGGGTATCGCTGCCCGTTATCTCTTCAGCGTGGATGAGCAGATGGCGCAACTGTGCGACTATACGATGACCTACTACGGCATCAACGGTCAACTGACGACTGAGCAGGCCACCTGGACAATTAAAAACGGTACGGCCACATGGATAAAGGACGTGAGCAACACCCAGCTCCCCGCCACCTTCGGTTTGAAGGTCAGTGTGAAGGTGAAGGAGGGCGCGCAGCTCGAAGGCGTCCGTATCAGCAACATCTATCCCATCAGCAATCTGCTCTACGTCGAGGGTATCACAACCAAAGCCGAGAAAGCCTGGGGTAAGACCGTTGATTTCACCGGCTCTGCCTCCACCCACGCCAGCACCAGCGGCGAGAAACTGCCCGCATACACCGAGGCGTGGGAGCATCACGGTGGTGTGCTGAATAAGACCTGCACCTTCGACAAGGACGGAAACCAGATCAGCACCGGCAACATAGAATAATAAATTTAAAAACACGGACAATGAAAAAGACTATCCTCCTTTTCTTTATTTTGCTTATGCAGTTGACTGCATGGGCACAGTTGGGTAACGGACACTTCTTCAAGACGCTGCGAAGTGAGAATCTGACGGAAGAGAGCGCCGTGGAGCGCTTCGGCCAATGGTTCGCGTTGCCTCAGGAAACCGAATGGCGCAGGGTGGACGAGCGCACCGACAGGCTGGGCATGACCCGCGTGGAGTACCGCCAGTACGTGAGCGGTGTGGAGGTGGAGCACTCGCAAGTGTTGCTGCATATCTTGGACGGCCGTGTGCAGACCGCCAACGGCACCGTGATGGAGGTTCGGCAGGCACCCGCCAAGATTCGCCGCCGCGCGCCGATATATCGCGACGGCACGCCCACCGACCTGCTGGGTCGGACGCTATATCTGGTAAGCACTAAGTATGGCTACCGCTATGCTACGAAAGCCCTCTCAACTGATGGAAGCGAATGGATATACGCTGATGCGGACACGGGTGAGGTGCTGAAGCGCATCCCCACACGCTACAACCTGACGGCGGAACCCGTGAAGGTGACGGGCAGCAGCTTCTACAGCGGCGAGGTGCAGATGGATGCCTCCTACGACAGCAAGAGCAAAACCTACCTGCTCTGGGACCAGAAGCGAGGCATTCACACCATGATTGGTGCCACCATCCCCTCGTTTCAGCAGATGATGGAAGCGCATTCCATGACAACGAACTTTCCCGATTTTGCAGCAATACTGCCAGTCCCAGAGGACGAGATGACAGAAGAGATGTGGAAAGAATGGTATGAAACTGCACAAATTGACTTGAGAAACGTCAGCATGACGAACTACATCGCTCGCAATGCCGTCTATGCCAGCAGCGCCAAATCGAAATTCGACAGCTACGTCTTGAACACCATCACCATCGACAGGTTGGCCTCCAAGGACGACGAGGGAAACCTGACGGAAATCGTGCCTACGGAGGATAATCCGCTCGTCCTCTTCACCGAGATTCTGTATTACCATACCGACGGACTGATAGAGCAGGTCGAGAAAACCATTACAGGCTTCCCCTTTACGCTCGACCTGAGGGGATTTAATGACGAGATTCCCGCTGCCGGCGTCGATATCTTGTTTTATACCGTTGTAGAAGACGAGACCACTGAAGAGGAGGGCGATTCGATAACGAGATACCTGACGTACGTCACCCTCAATCCCGACGGTAGCGGCCGCAGGGCGTGGGACTATGACAATGTGAAGGCTTCTGTCACCTACGAGAGGGGACCGTGGTCGGCTGCCGACATCCACTGGGGCATGCAGCACACCTACGACTTCTACCTGAACACCTTTGGCCGCAACAGTTACGACGGCAAAGGAGCGCCCATCTACAACCTGTTCTATATGCCCGACGGAAACTCCTCGTCAGATTACGTCCTTGACACGAGCGTGAACAACGCCTGCGCCATCCAGTGTGGCACGTCCCAAATGGTCTATGGCATGGGCAGTCGCGAAGGGGGACTGGGCAGTATGTACCCCGTAGTGGAACTGAGCGTCATGGCCCACGAGTTCACCCACATGGTGACCAACGCCACTGCCGAACTGGTCTATCAGGGAGAGTCCGGCGCCCTGAATGAGTCGTTCTCCGACCTGCTGGGCATCAGCGTCAAGAAGTACGTGCAGGGCATCGATGCCCCATGGACCATCGGTGAAGGCATGATGGAATACTCCTCAAACTTGCGCTCCATGTCGTTCCCCAAGACAAGCATGGACGGCATAGCTCCCTGTCCCGACACTTATAAAGGAAAGTTCTGGTTGGATACCGAGAGTGAACTCGACAATGGCGGCGTACACAGTAACAGCGGCGTTCAGAACAAGTGGTACTACCTGCTCACCGACGGTGACTCGGGCACCAACGACAATGGTTACAGCTATCAGGTGGATGGCATCGGACTGGAGAAGTCGCAGCAGATAGCCTACCGCACCCTGACGGAGTATGCCACCGAGGAGTCGCAGTATGCCGATATCCGCCTCGCCTCCCTCCAAGCCGCCGCCGACCTCTTCGGCGAAAATGCCGCTGAGGTGGTGGCTGTTGATGAGGCTTGGAAGGCTGTAGGCGTAGGCGGTGGCGGAGGTCTGACCGACATCCGTGACATTGAGCAGGCAGCACGTCCCTCAACAGCTCCCTCCGTCTATGACCTCTCTGGCCGCAAGGTGCAGAACCCGCAAAAGGGCATCTACATCATTAATGGAAAGAAGACAATCATCAATTAAAACAAATATACCCCCCCCCAATCGGTTATTAGAAATGCTGCAACTAAAATCTCTAATGACCGATTGGGGGATATACAATTTAACTGAATATATAATGAAAAAGATTCTGATGACGCTTGCAGCCGTCTTTTGCTGCATGAATTTCGCCTTTGGTCAAGAGGGAAGGAATCAAGTGTATAGAATTACCTTGGGCAATGTGCAGTATGCGCATCACAACGAGAAAATGTCGGCTGGCGAGGCTGTTGGAAAGGTGCTGACCGGTGTACTGACTGGGCAGACCTCGGTGCAGGCCACAAAGTATGAAGAGGATGTGAAGAATGCCATTATCAAGGGACTGTCTGCCGCTTACCGTTTCCGCTACGATGATTCGCTCACTCCACTCAGCCAGGACATCCGGGAGGGTAGCCTCATCGTCGATGTCAACATCACCAACATCCAGGCAAAGTCGAGCACACACACATGGAAGGATACAAAGGGCAAGATTCAGGTTTCTACCTATTATACGGGTGTGGCAGAGGCAGTGCTTGCTCTGAAGGACATGAAGACAGGGGATGTGATAATAAACCAGACGGTGAAAGGCCAAGGCACTACCAGCTCTAATTTCTCGACCACCGATCAGGCTGTCCGTGATGCGCTCAACCGCCTGTCGAACCGCGTCACCATCTGCTTGAACCAGTACAAACCTTTACGGGCCAATATCATTGAGGGCTCCACTGCCAAGAAGGATAAGCAGAAGGAGGTTTATATCGACTTAGGCAGTAACGAGGGTGCCTTTGAGGGATTGCACATGGGGGTATATCTCGTCAAGACCGTCGCAGGACGTGAGGCAAAGTCACAAATAGGAAAGCTGAAAATTGAGGCTGTGGAGGGCGATGATATCAGCCGTTGCAAGGTACAGAGCGGGGGTAAGGACATCAAGGCTGCCATCGACGAGGGCGAGCAGTTGCAGGTAATCTCCATCGACAAATAACAGTATCATTAAAGAAGTTTGATCATAAAGATTCGCAGCCTCTGTTGGTGTAGTTTGATGAGAAGTGAGGGGCAGGAGCGAATGAAGGATTGTCTGATTTCGACAAAAAAACTTGACAAGGCGTTCGAGGCTATCATTTAGACCTTCAAGAACGATTGCCCAATTGTTCATGAACGATTTCAAAACGTTCATGAACAATTTCAATATTGTTGGTGAAGAACGAGGGTAAACTTCATGAACGTATAGGTGTTGATTTTGGAAATATTTTTACAGATTGTACTCGATTCTTCGTAATTTTGACCATTGCCTCGAAATTGCTTATATTCGGATTTTTCCCAATGAATTTGGATAATCTCTCACTTATTTGTAATTTTGACTGTCGCCGAAATTACTTGCGTTCGGATTTTCTCAAATAAATTTGGAAATTCTCTCACTTAATCGTAATTTTGCACCCTGAAAAAGAAACAACTATCAAATAACAAGGAAAATATGGCTAAAAAAGCACTTTTGATGATCCTGGACGGCTGGGGCATCGGTAATAAAGGTAAGGGTGATGTTATCTTTAACACTCCTACTCCTTACATGGATTATTTGCAGAAAAACTATCCCAACAGCCACTTGCTGGCATGTGGCGAGAACGTAGGTTTGCCCGACGGCCAGATGGGTAACTCTGAGGTTGGTCACCTGAATATCGGTGCCGGTCGTATCGTTTATCAGGACTTGGTAAAGATTAACCGTGCCTGCGCTGACGGCAGCATCCTGAAGAACCCTGAGATTGTAAATGCCTACGAGTATGCTCAGCTGAACGGCAAGAACGTTCACTTGATGGGTCTGACCAGCAACGGTGGTGTACACTCTTCACTGGATCACCTGTTCAAACTGATTGAGATTGGCAAGGAATACAACGTACAGAATACCTTCGTTCACTGCTTTATGGACGGTCGTGATACCGACCCCAAGAGCGGTAAGGGCTTCATTGAGCAGGTTACTGCCAAGTGTGCCGAGGTAGGCAACGCTGCTATTGCCAGCATTGTAGGTCGTTTCTATGCTATGGACCGTGACAAGCGTTGGGAGCGTGTAAAGACTGCTTATGACCTGTTGGTTAGTGCCGAGGGTAAGCAGGCTACAGATATGGTTGCTGCTATGCAGGACAGCTATGATGAGGGTGTAACAGACGAGTTCATCCTGCCCATCAACAACAGCAAGGTTGACGGTACCATCAAGGAGGGTGACGTGGTTATTTTCTTCAACTACCGCAACGACCGTGCCAAGGAGTTGACCATCGTTCTGACTCAGCAGGATATGCCTGAGCAGGGTATGAAGACCATCCCCGGTCTGCAGTACTATTGTATGACTCCATACGATGCAAGCTTCAAGGGCGTACACATTCTCTTCCCCAAGGAGAATGTTACCAACACATTGGGCGAATACATCGCATCTAAGGGCTTGAAGCAGCTGCATACAGCCGAGACTGAGAAGTATGCACATGTAACTTTCTTCTTCAACGGCGGTCGTGAGGCTCCCTACGAAGGTGAGGAGCGCATCCTGGTTGCCAGTCCCAAGGTTGCAACCTATGACTTGAAGCCTGAGATGAGTGCCTTCGAGGTAAAGGACAAGTTGGTAGCTGCCATCAAGGAGGATAAATACGACTTCATCGTAGTGAACTTCGCTAACGGTGATATGGTAGGCCACACTGGTGTTTATGAGGCTATCGAGGCTGCTGTCAAGGCAGTTGATAAGTGCGTGAACGAGGTAGTTGAGACCGCTAAAGAGGTTGGTTACGAGACCATCATCATTGCCGACCATGGTAATGCTGATAACGCATTGAACTCAGACGGTACTCCTAACACTGCTCACTCACTGAATGCAGTACCCTTCATTTACGTTACAGAGAACAAGGACGCTAAGGTGGAGAACGGTGTGCTGGCCGATGTTGCTCCCAGCATCCTGCACATCATGGGTCTGGAGCAGCCTGCCGACATGACAGGTAAGAACCTGATTAAATAGGACTCTCCCCATCCCTCCCTTCAGGGCGGGGGACGAGTGCTAATGTTCAATGCTCAATGCTCAATGTTCAATGAATGTAAGGATTGAAGAGAGCTGGAAGGCTCGTCTTGATAAAGAATTTGAGAAGCCATACTTTGAGGAACTGACACAGTTCGTTCGCTCGGAGTATGGCTCCTGCGTTTGTTACCCGCCGGGAAAACTGATCTTCAATGCCTTTGATACTACTCCGTTTGATAAGGTGCGGGTGGTTATCCTGGGGCAGGACCCTTATCATGAACCTAATCAGGCACACGGGCTCTGCTTCAGTGTGAATGATGGGGTGCAGTTCCCTCCTTCGCTACAGAATATTTTCAAGGAGATTGAGGCTGAAACAGGTGCTCCCATACCCCAGAGTGGCAACCTGACGAGATGGGCTCAGCAGGGCGTGTTCCTGTTGAACACTTGTCTGAGTGTGCGCGAGCATCAGGCTTTCAGTCATAGTGGACATGGCTGGGAGACATTCACAGATGCCGTTATCAGTACGCTAAGTCGTGAACGAGAGGGCCTGGTATTCATGCTGTGGGGAGCTCCTGCAGGAAAGAAGGCTGCATTGATAGATGCAAACAAACATTGCATCCTGCGTTCGGCTCATCCCAGTCCCCTGAGTGCCTATAGGGGTTTCTTCGGTAATAATCACTTTAACCTTTGCAATCAATACCTGCAAGCACATGGACAGCAACCCATACAGTGGTAAGGAACTACCGCCCATGCTGATGGTGGGCGATGTGATTGTGCATACTGATATTGTGACGGAGTTTTTCTGTTGCGATATTCAGAAATGCCAGGGCCGTTGTTGTGAGGAAGGGGATGCAGGAGCACCTGTAACCCTTGACGAGATTTGCTACATTGAGAGTGAATTGGACAATATCTGGCCTCAGTTGAGCGCTCAGGCACAGGCTATAATAGACAAGCAGGGTGTTGCCTATACAGACCCTGAGGGTGAGATGGTGACCAGTATTATAGGTAGCTGTGACTGCTGTTTTCGTGGCCCTAAAGGTTGTCTACTGGCTCAACGCCCCATCAGTTGTCACCTATATCCCATACGTGAAAAGAAGATGGGCAGCCTGGTTGGTATCAACTATCATCGTTGGGATATCTGCAAGGATGCCATGGCTTTGGGTAAGGAACTAAATATCCGTGTCTATCAGTTCTTGAAAGAGCCTCTTATCCGCCGTTTTGGCGAGGCATGGTACAAGGAACTGGAAACAGTTGTAGAGGAATTGCAGAAACAGCATTATTTATAACCACATTCTTATGGAAAGAGAAGAACTGGTTCTTACTTATTTGAGGGGACATGGAATTCCCTTCACCAATTATAATCATCCGGAAGGAAAAACCATTGAAGAAGCCAAGCGATGGTGGAAGGATGATGGTAGTGTGCACTGCAAGAATATCTTCCTGCGTAATCATAAAGGTAACCAGCATTATCTGGTGTGCTTTCATTGCGACTATGACTTGGACATTCATGACTTGGAACACCGTCTCAAAGCTTCATTAGTGGCACAGGGTAAGAATGCACCGGGGAAATTGTCTTTCGCATCACCTGAGCGAATGATGCGCTATCTGGGGCTTGAACCTGGTAGTGTTTCTCCCTTTGGCTTGATTAATGATGTGGAGCATCACGTGCATCTTTTCCTTGACAGCCGTTTGAAGGATGCAGATACCCTGAGTTTCCATCCCAATGATTGCAGGGGAACGGTGGTGATAAGACGGGAGGATTTTGAGCGTTATCTCCAAACAGTTGGTAACACGTATGAATACATAGACTTATAATAAGAAAGGGGTGCCAAGCGGCACCCCTTTTCTATATCTGTTTTTATTAACTGTTATGCATCAATGTTTGCATAAACGGCGTTCTGTTCAATGAACTCACGACGTGGACCAACATCCTCGCCCATCAGCATTGAGAATACGTAGTCAGCAGCTGCAGCGTCCTCGATGGTAACCTGCTTGAGCAGACGTGTCTCTGGGTTCATGGTTGTCTCCCATAGCTGCTCGGGGTTCATTTCACCAAGACCTTTGTAGCGCTGGGTGAACATGCCTTCTTCCTTGCCGCCGTTGTACTTCTCCATGAAGCGCAGACGATCTTCCTCGGTATAGCAGTATTCCTCAACCTTGCCGATCTTGCAACGATACAGAGGCGGTGTGGCAATATACAGACGGCCATCGCGGATAAGCTGTGGCATGAAGCGGAAGAAGAGCGTCATCAGAAGGGTGTCGATGTGAGAACCATCGACATCGGCATCGGTCATGATGATTGTCTTGTAATATCGCAGCTTGTCATAGTTGGCTTCCTTGTAGTCGTCGGGATTCATGCCGAACTTAACGCCTAGTGCCTGGAAGATGTTGTTAACCTCTTCGTGCTCGAAGGCCTTGTTCCACATTACGCGCTCAACGTTGAAAATCTTACCACGGATGGGAAGGATGGCTTGGAAGTGACGGTTACGTCCCTGCTTGGCTGAACCGCCGGCGGAATCACCCTCGACAATGAAGAGCTCGCCTGCTGCGGGGTCCTTATCAGAACAGTCAGCCAACTTACCAGGCAGACCACCACCGCTCATGGGGTTCTTGCGTTGTACATTCTCGCGAGCCTTACGTGCTGCTACACGGGCCTGAGCGGCCAACAGTACCTTCTCTACAATCAGTTTGGCCTCGCGAGGATTCTCCTCAAGGTATTGGGCCAGAGCCTCGCCTACGGCCTGCTGTACGGCACCGGCAACCTCGCTGTTACCCAATTTGGTCTTTGTCTGACCTTCGAACTGGGGTTCGGCAACCTTAATAGAGATAACGGCAGTAAGACCTTCGCGGAAGTCCTCACCGCTGATTTCTATGTTGTTCTTTGAAAGTTTCTCCAGTTCCTTTGTGCATTCCTGCTCGGCATACTGCTTAAGGGTACGTGTGAGTGCAGCACGGAATCCTTGCAGGTGTGTACCACCTTCTATGGTGTTGATGTTGTTTACATAGGAGTGCAGGTTCTCTGAGTAAGCGGTGTTGTACATGATGGCAACCTCGATGGGTATTCCCTGCTTCTCGGTGTTCAGATAGATGACATCGTTGAAGAGTGATGTACGGGTGCTCTCAATGTAGCGGACGAAATCCTTCAAACCACCCTCGCTATAGAACTTCTCTGTGCGTGTCTTACCTTCCTCGTCAGGACGAAGGTCGGTAAGCGTAATGGTGATGCCGGCATTCAGGTAAGCCAGCTCGCGCATGCGGTTAGCCAGAATGTCGTATTTGTATGTTGTGGTGGTGAAAATGCTTCCATCGGGCCAGAACTGCTGACGTGTACCACGCAATTCTGTTTCTCCAATAACAGCAACGGGAGCCAAAGGCTTACCAATGTGATATTCCTGCTGGTAGATCTTGCCGTCACGGTAAACCTGTGAAATCATTCTTGTGGAAAGAGCGTTAACACAACTAACACCCACACCGTGAAGACCACCACTGACCTTGTAGCTACCCTTGTCGAACTTACCACCGGCATGCAATACGGTCATAACGACCTCAAGGGCGCTCTTGTGCTCCTTCTCGTGCATGTCAACGGGGATACCACGACCGTTGTCCTGAACGGTGATAGAATTGTCTTCATTGATGGTAACTTCTATGTGTGTACAATATCCAGCCAGTGCCTCGTCAATAGAGTTGTCCACTGTCTCGTAAACAAGATGGTGCAAACCCTTCTCGCTGATATCGCCAATATACATGGCAGGGCGCTTACGCACAGCCTCCAAGCCTTCCAACACCTGAATGTTGGAGGCACTATATTCTGTGCTATTCTTTTCTATTTCTTCCATTATCTTTGATTGACGTTAAATTTGGTACAAAGATACAAAAAAGCAAAGTGAATACAAAATAAACTTGTTTATTTTTTATTCCCGAGCGGAAGTATTTTAGAAAAGTATTTCAATTCCTTAATTTGAATTGTGATTAGTTGGGAAAAGAAAACAAAAAAAGCAGCTTCCTATAGGAAACTGCCTTTATGTGTCCGCTATGACAAAAAGAGTGCTTGTTAAGCCAACTTCTGAATGTGGTGAGCCAGCTTAGACTTCAGGTTAGCAGCCTTATTCTTGTGAATAACGTTTACCTTTGCCAACTTGTCCAAAGCCTTCTGAACGCTTGGGAACAATTCGATAGCTGCAGCCTTGTCTGTGGTTGCACGCAATTTGCGTACAGCATTACGCATTGTCTTGGCGTAATATCTGTTGTGGAGTCTTCTTTTCTCCTCCTGACGGATTCTCTTGACTGATGATTTGTGATTAGCCATTTTGAGTTTTGTTTTATTTTTATTCTATTGTAGTCCCTAGGAGAGTCGAACTCCTCTTTAGAGAATGAAAATCTCTCGTCCTAACCGATAGACGAAGGGACCAAACCTTCGGCTTTTGTGCCAGTGCTTTTGAGGGAGTTTCCTCAATTGCGGTTGCAAAGGTATGCCTTTTTCGTTGACTGACAAAATATTTTTGAAGAAAAATGTCTTTTGAACTGCAAAAATACTCTTGTAAGTATGGATTTGTTACTTTTTATGTGTAACTTTACATTATGAAACTGTATTGGCAGGCATGTTAGAAAGAACGATTGGAATAGTGTTGCATCAGGTCAAGTACAACGACGAGAGTGTTATTGTAAATATCTACACTTTGCAGCACGGGAATGTTGGTTTCTTAGTTAAGATGCCCAAACAAAAACGCAGTAATGTTAAGACTTTACTTCTGCGTCCGTTGAATATTCTGGAATTGGATTTTGATTTTCGCCCCAATCAGGCTTTACAACGGATTAGCGATATGAAGTTGCACATCCCTTATGAATCTTTGCCATACGATCCTGTAAAGAGTACTGAGGCACTATTTTTAGCGGAGTTCTTGTACTACGTCCTAAGACATGAGATGGAGAATGCACCATTGTTCCAGTATCTGTGTAACAGCCTGCAATGGTTGGATAGGTCACAGAAAGGCTTGTCGAATTACCACCTTGTTTTTTTGCTGCGCCTGACGCGCTTTCTGGGCTTCTGGCCAAATATTCAGGATTATGATAAAGGAAAGGTCTTTGACATGCGTGAGGCTGCGATGGTGGGGAGTTTGCCTATGCATAATCAGTACCTGAATGCTGAAGATTCGGCATTCCTGCCTTTCCTGCTTAGGATGGATTATGCATCAATGTACCTATTCCGGTTTAGCCGCCAGCAACGAGCTAAAGTGTTGGATACATTGATAGATTACTATCGCGTGCACATCCCAGAATTCCCGGAGATGAAATCCTTGGATGTGCTACGGACGGTATTCTCTTAGTTAAGCAATTCCTTAACCATTGCGCTGATGGTGCGTCCCTCGGCTTTGCCTGCCAGTTTCTTGGAGGCAACACCCATAACGCGTCCCATATCCTTTGCCGAGGTTGCTCCTACCTCAGCTATGATGGCAGTAAGTTCTGCTTTGAGTTCCTCTGCTGTCAGTTGCTTGGGGAGGTATTCCTCGATGACAGCAACCTGGGCCAATTCGTCATCTGCCAAATCCTGACGTGACTGGCTGACATACAATGCGGCTGTGTCTCTGCCTTGTTTTGCCATCTTGGCAAGAATCTTGATGGCATTCTCATCTGTAAGTTCGTCATTAGCTCCAGGCTGTGTCTTGGCTTCGATGAAGTACTTCTTTATGTTTCTTAATGCCATCAGTCGGATTTTATCCTTTGCTTTCATTGCAGCAACAATATCGCTGCTTACCTGTTCAAATAACATCTTTTTTATGATTGAAATTAAAAATTGAACGTTAGGCTATCCTCAAAACCCGTTTCTTCTTTCTGTTCAACAGGAGGGATTGTTGATTTTGCAGAGGAGAGTTTGTTAAGGTCCTCTTTTGTGCGACGGTAGGTAGGCAATGTCTCAATCATGGAAATGATGTCATCGTTGTCTAATTCTTCGTCTTTGAATATATGGAAATAGCGACGACGTCGTGGTGAAGAATTTTCAGTTCCGTAGTACTGCTCCATTCTTTCAATCTCTTTCTGCTGCTTCTCTGTTTCGTAGACAGCTTTCTCACGTGACTGCTGTTCAGTTAATTCAGGCATGCCAGGTACGTTCTGCAGTCCGAAGCCGGTTGCAAGAAGTGTGATCTTAACCTTGTTGCCTAATGAACTGTCGGTTGCCAAGCCCCATTTGGTTTCTACATCCTCGCGGAACTTGCTCATGAAGTCGTGAACCTCATTTATCTCCTCCATCATCAGGTTCTCGTTTTCATTATCACTGCAGAAATTGATATTCAACAGGACCTTCTTGGAGTTGAAGATGTCATTGTTGTTTAACAGGGGGCTGTTCAGAGCTTCGTTGATAGCCTTTGTAACGCGGTTCTCGCCCTCGCCGTATCCTGTACTCATAATAGCAACACCCCCATCTTTCAATACGGTTGTTACATCCTGGAAGTCGAGGTTCATGATACCGTGCATGGTAATAATCTCGGCAATACTCTTGGCAGCAATGCTAAGTGTGTCATCAGCTTTGGCGAAAGCTGTCAGCACGGTTAGCTCTGGATAGATTTCACGTAGTCGCTCGTTATTGATAACCAAAAGGGCATCAACGTGCTTGGATATTTCCTCTACACCGTCCAAGGCCTGATTGATTTTCTTGTTACCTTCGAATTTGAAGGGGATTGTTACAATACCTACAGTAAGAATGCCTGCGTCCTTGGCGCACTGAGCAATGATAGGAGCAGCTCCGGTACCGGTACCTCCACCCATACCAGCAGTGATAAAGACCATACGTGTTCCATCGTTGAGCATTTCCTTTATCTCGTCCATGCTCTCCATGGCTGCCTGTCTGGCCTTCTCGGGACGGTTTCCGGCTCCAAGACCGTCCTTGCCTAACTGAAGGTGGTTAGGGATGGGGGAGTCACTCAGAGCTTTCTTGTCTGTGTTGCAGAGTACATAAGTGACATCGTGAATACCTTCACGATACATGTGATTAACGGCATTGCCGCCACCACCACCAACACCAATAACCTTGATGATGCTTTGAGAGGCTTTTGACTCGAAATTAAAAGAGATGCCTCCGTTGTTAAAATTAATACTGTCAGCCATAATATATTCTGCTTTAACTGTTATTTTTCGTCATTTTTCTCTTCCTCATCTTCTTCTGGCTCACTCAGCATATTGTTGATGGCTTTGAAGAATCTGCGTATCTTATTTTTTGCTCCGCCTTCCTTCTTTGGCATCTCAGGTTCTGCGGGCTGTTCTGTTGGAGTAGTGTCTTTTCCTTCCACAACAACAGGCTCGTTTGGCGTTACAACCTTCTCTTCTACAGTTTCCTCCTTGACATCTTCTGTAAAGAAGTCCTGTGGGGTAGATGGAGTCTCTCCGGTACAGTTCTGGTCGCCTTTCAACAACAGGGCCATAAGCGTGTACAAGTTACTATCTTCTGTAATGTGTACGTTGGGAGCCAAAGTAATATCAACTGGCAGGCCTTTAGTAAGGCGAATCTGTTTGTCGAAATGTGTACATTCTTTAATTGCCGTTGTGAGATTTTTAGCCTTACTTGCTCCGCCGGTTAGTAAGATGCCGGAAAGTAACTTGTCTTTGTAGGGCTCGATGTGTGCCCAGATGTTAACGATGATTTCCTCGTATCTGGCCTCTATGATGTTGGAAAGCTCATCTTCTGTAATGGTTCGGTCAAAGCTAATCTGTATCTTATTCTTACTGGGTTCTTCCTCGCTCTCGTGCCATGCAGTACCATATTTCAGTTTCAGCTGTTCGGCCTCTCCTTGTTCAATACTCTTTGTAGTAATATCGGTGGTTACATTGTTGCCTCCCAATGGTATGACAACAAGGTGTCGCAGGATATTGGAGTAATAGACGGAAATAGTTGTGGTATCAGCACCCATATCCACTAATGCGCATCCTGATCGTTTCTCGTTAGCTGAAAGCAGGCAGTCTGCCAGACAAATGGGTGAGATGAAAAGGTCGGCCATCTCGAGTCCGGCATTCTTTATACATCTTTCAATGTTATCGCTGACGCCAGTGCGGGCAACAACGTTGATAAAGCGTGCTTCAATATGCTCGCACTGCATGCCTACGGGATCCTGAACATTGCGGTTTCCTATCCTGTACTCTTGTGGGATTACATCGTGGATCTTAGCCTGGGGATATACTACGTCGTTATTGATTTCCTTGAGTTGGTCGATTACATCATTGGTGATGATGGTTTTTTCTGCGAACTGATATGGAACTTTGTTTTCCATTGTTCTCAGGGACTGACCGGACAATCCTACAAATACTCGTGTGACATAGATGCCCAGTTCCTCATTGATTTTCTTTACAACATGCGATATGGCCTGTGTTGTCTTGTCGATGTTGTCAACCAGTCCTTTACGAATAGAATCAGTAGTTTCCTCTTGAGCAATTGCTAAGATTCGCATGGTACCGTCTGGTTCCCTTTTACCAGCAATGGCACGAATGGCGGTGGAACCTAGTTCCACGGCAACGATAATGTCCTTTTCTGCTCCCATAGTCTATATTTTTTTTGTGTTATCTTTCTTGGTACATACTATCTGCCCGTCATATGACAGATTAATAATGGAGTATTTGTTCCATCCTGTTTTGCTGAGGCCGTTCTTGTAAAAAATCATCAGTTTCTCTAGTTTTTTTCTGAAATTGTCTGGTGTTCCCAGAATAATCACGTGTTCGCCAACTCTGGGGTATAACTCTATCTCGTGTTTGTCTGTTACATGGATTTGCTCTATCTGTTTATCCCAGAACTCATCCTGATAGATGAATTTAGCCAGTTCCATGAGGTTCTTCTTTGCATAGTCCTTTGTGATATTACCCGTTGCAAGGCAAAGGTCTATGTTCATGTTCTCTACTGGCATGGTGGCACCGCTACCATCAAGGTAGTAATTGTCCCCGTTGTTCTGTATGACATGAAGAACGGGCCGTTGCGGGATTATGTATATACACAGATGGCTTGCCGCAGAACAGTAGCATCTGGCGCTGTCAATATAAGGGTCATTCTTAAGTGTTTCCTCCAGCCCTTGTATGTCAATGCCACTTAGCTTCTTCCCCTCGGCAAAGACTTTGTTCTTTGTCAGGATGCCATGAATGTAATCCTCTGTTACGAATCCGCCCTCCAGGCTGTCTGTTATCTCGATATCAACGGCCTCGCAGACACGCTCCTCAGTGCGCTGGGAGAATTCTACAATGGCGAATATCAGATAGCCTACAACCAGTAGAAGTAGTGTTATTTTTATGGCGACTTTCATGATATAGGTTTGAGTATTTCTGTTATTTGGTCGGCATAATTCTCAATGTCTCCGGCTCCTAATGTGATGAGCACATCAAATCCTCCTTGACGGACCACATCGCATATCTCATCTTTCTTGCACATTTGTTTCTTTATACCAGGGCGCAGATTGTCATAGATGAGTGCACTGGTAACGCCTGGGATGGGTGCTTCCCGGGCAGGGTATATATCTACGATGGCTACATCGTCCAAGAGTGAGAGTGCATCGGCGAAATCTTGATAGAAGTCTCTTGTTCTTGTGTACAGATGCGGTTGGAAGATGGCTTTTATCTTTTTCCCCTCGTAAAGTTGCTTAATGCTAAGCAGACTTTGACGTATCTCGGCAGGATGGTGTGCATAGTCACTCAGATAAACCATCTTGTCGGTCTTTATGCGGAAGTCGAACCTGCGGTCAACACCACGGAAAGACTCCATACCTTTACGAATCTCCTCTTCAGTGGCACCGCCAATCTGTGCCAAAGCCATAGCTGCAATGCCGTTCTCTATGTTTACACTTACGGGAACACCTAGTTTTATACCCTTGATGTTGCCGAGTGGTGATATCAGATCAAAGCAGATTTCCCCGTTGCCTATTTTCACATTTTCGGCATGGAAGTCTCCTTCCTCTCTGCTATAAGTATATGTAGTTACGCCTTTCTGCGTATTAGGCTTCATTTTGAGTCCTGTGTGCAATATCAGATAGCCACCGGGTTGAATCAGACTACTGTATTTGCTGAAACTCTCCAGATATGCCTCTTCAGTTCTATAGATATCAAGATGATCAGCATCTGTTGCTGTGATAACGCTGGCAAAGGGTGTCAGCCAGTGGAAGCTACGGTCGAATTCATCAGCTTCAATCACGACGTATGGGCTCTCCTTGCTGATGATGTAGTTTGTGCCATAGTTTTTGGTGATACCACCAAGGAAAGCGTTGCAGTCAACATGACTCTGGTGCAACAGATGAGCAGCCATGCTGCTGGTTGTAGTCTTACCGTGTGTTCCTGCTACGCAGAGCCCTTTCAGTGAACGGGTAAGTGTTCCCAGCACTTGGGCACGCTTTTGAATTTCAAATCCATTCTCACGGAAATATACCAACTCTTTATGTTCGGCAGGTATGGCAGGGGTGTAGATAACCAGTGTGGAATCACCCTTCTTGCATGCGTCAGGTATTTGTTCTACATCTTCTGTATAATGGATGCAGGCGCCTTCGTCCTGAAGTTTCTTCGTCAGGTCACTTGGTGTTTTGTCATAGCCGCCAACGGTCAAACCTTTGTGAAGGAAATATCTGGCAATGGCACTCATTCCTATACCGCCAATGCCTACGAAGTAAACTGCTTTTATGTCGTTCAAGTTCATATCCTTTATTTCTTTATTAATTTCAAAACCTCTTCTGCAATAACACGTGCAGAATCTTTGTATGCCATCCTATAGGCATTCTCCCCCAATGTGTTCAGTTGGTTTGTATCAACAACTGTTTTCAGAGCCAATGGTATAAGCTCTTTTACCGCATCGGCATCTTTGACATACAGGGCAGCCTGCTTATTGACAAGAGCCATGGCGTTGTGAGTCTGATGGTCTTCTGCAACATTCGGACTTGGCACTAGGATACTAGGCTTTCCTAACAGACAAAGCTCGCTGATGCTGCTGGCTCCAGCTCTGCTTATTACTAGGTCTGCCAGTTTATATGCCATATCCATGTGAGCAATGAAGTCTGTTATATACAGATTGCTTGGAACGTCCTTTCCTTTGAGCTCGTTGGCTATGGCTTCCTTGTAGTACCCTCCGGTTTGCCAAATGAACTGAATGGGTGCCTGTGCTATTTTGTCCAGGTTCTGCAGAACACTCTCGTTCAGGGTTCTGGCACCCAGGCTTCCTCCAACAAGTAGTATGGTCGGAACATCGGGTTTTAGACTGAAGGCACTTGCTGCCTCTTCCTTTGTTATGTTGTTGTTAACCAGATTCTGTCTGACAGGATTACCTGTAAGTAATATCTTCTCTTTGGGGAAGAAACGCTCCATGCCCTCGTATGCAACGCATATCTTACGGGCTTTTTTGGCCAGTGTCTTGTTGGTCAGGCCTGCAAAACTATTCTGCTCTTGAATCAAGCAGGGGATGCCTAGCTCGTATGCCGCATTCAAGGTGGCTGAACTGGCATAGCCGCCAACACCAACTGCAACCTGAGGCTTAAATTGGCGTATGGTCTTCTTGATAGCCTTTTTGCTACGTAGGAAATCCAACAGGACGCCAATGTTGGCAGGCTTCCACAGAGGTCGTAGTAAACCTCTGACGGGCAATCCTACTATCTTGTAACCGGCAGCAGGAACCTTCTGCATTTCCATTCTTCCTTCTGCTCCAACAAAGAGTATCTCTGCGTTGGGACAAAGTTCTTTCAATGCATTAGCAATGCTTACTGCAGGAAATATATGTCCTCCTGTTCCTCCTCCGCTTATGATGACTTTCAAATTATCCATATACCTTATTATATTATATAGAACGCTCTTCTTTCTTTTTTGCTGTTCTGCTTACGCTAAGAATCATACCAAAGTATGCACAGTTTACGAATGTGCTGGTTCCACCTCGACTTATCAGAGGAAGTGGCTGTCCTGTTACAGGGAATGCACCTGTAGCTACCGCCATATTTACCATTGCCTGTATCACTATCATTAGGGCAAGTCCCATTACCAGATATGACGGGAACCTGGATTTACACCTACTTGCAATTTTCATTGCCTGCCACATTAATAACAGATACAGGAACATCACGCCAAATAGACCAAAGACTCCCGTTTCTTCTATGATGATGGCGTAGATGAAGTCGGAATAGGCCTGCGGGAGGTAGTCGCGTTGTACAGAGTTGCCGGGTCCCTTTCCTATGATTCCGCATGTACCAATGGCAATATTGGCATGGGTAACCTGAACATTCTCTGTTAAAGGATAATCCTTCGGATCTTCCGGAATCTCGTTATCCGTAGTAAGACGATGAACCCAAGTGGGGATTCTATGAAGTGGCCCTTGTGCCATCTTCTCCATCATCTCATCGGATTTAGACAAGGAATAAACCGTTGTTGCTCCTACTATGGCACCTGCTATTAAAAGGCCTACGATAATGGCCAGATATTTCTTGGGTGCCTGAGCATAAAAGAGAATGCCCAAGATAGTTATGCCTATAATGCCTGCTGTAGAAAGATTTTCGGTTGCAATAAGAAGCAATACAAATCCTGTTACGCCGAGTACCCATTTTGTACCAATCTTAGAGGCTCCCTTTTCGTCCCTTGATGTTGAGAGTACAAATGCGGAAAAGCCTATCAATCCCATCTTTGCCAGCTCGGATGGCTGGAATGATATCTTGCCTATATCAAGCCATCTGGCACCGCCATTGATCTTTGCTGTAAACAGCACTATGATTAGCAAAAGGATGGATATTGCCAATATCACAAGTGAGCCAAGCTTGAACCAATTGCATGAAATCTGGGTTATTATCCATGCAAAGACGATACCTATGGCAAGGAATGCACTATGCCGCAATACCGGATCCCAATAGTGCCCGCTTGAATAGGTCATAGTACTTGTTGCACTATAAACTTCTATCACGGATATCATGCAAAGGAATAGGAATACCATCCATATTACCATATCGCCTTGCAGCCAACTTTTTTCTTTAAGATTACCCAGTGTCATGTGGTCTCTTTTCTTGTTTTAATATTATCTATCTGATAAATTGTTGTTTCTGTTGTAACATTATAGTGCCCGTACTAATTCCTTGAATTGCTCGCCTCGGTCTTCCATATTTTTGAAGAGGTCGAAGCTGGCACAGCAGGGACTCAGCAATACAGTATATCCTGGCTTGGCCATCTTTACACATTCTGCCACACATTCTTTCATGCTATGTGTGTCTGCAATGGGGATTCCCATTCCATCAAAGAAATTATGCAGCTTTGTGTTGTCAGCTCCCAGGAACACAAGGCCGGCACATTTGGATTTTACCAAATCCTTTATGGCATTGTAGTCGTTCCCCTTATCTTTTCCTCCAATGATTAGAATGGTAGGTGTTGTCATGCTTTCCAATGCGTACCAGCATGCATCCACATTTGTAGCTTTGGAATCGTTTATATATTGAACGCCTCCAACACGCGCAACTTTTTCTAATCTGTGCTCCACACCTTCAAAGTCGCCCAGACTTTTCTTCAGTGTTTCGTCTTTGATTCCGCTCAGATGTGCAGCAATACCTGCGGCCAGGCTGTTGTACATGTTATGTTTTCCTCTCAGACTCAGGCTCTCCTGCTCCATATTGAATGGGGTGGGGCGCTCAATGACATATTCTCCATCACTGATATATCCTATCATGCCGTTCTTCTTGAGGATACTGAAGGGGCACAGCTGGGATTTAATGCCGTATTTTTTCAGTTCCTTGGCAATAATTGGGTCATCTGCCCAATACACAAAGGCGTCATCTTCTGTCTGGTTCTGCAGAATACGCATCTTGGCATCCGTGTATTCCTGCATGCTATTGTTGTATCTGTCCAGATGGTCGGGTGTAATGTTCAATAGAACGGCAATATTAGCGCGGAACTTGTACATATTGTCAAGTTGGAAACTACTGAGCTCTATGATATAGTAATCGTAGTCTTTTCCTTCTGCAATCTGTAGTGCCAAACTTCTTCCAATGTTTCCTGCCAGTCCTACGTTATAGCCTGCATCCTTGAAGATGTGGTAGATGAGGCTGGTGGTAGTGGTCTTTCCGTTTGAGCCTGTAATACAGATCATCTTAGCTTTTGTATAGCGTCCTGCAAACTCAATTTCGTTGATAATAGGGATGCCTGCTGCTTTGGCCTTAAGAATCATGGGGGCGTTTTCTGGTATACCGGGACTCTTTATTATCTCCTTGGCATTCAGAATTTTCTCTTCTGTATGATGTCCTTCTTCCCATTCAATTCCGTATTCTTCCAGAATACTTTTGTATTCCGGTTTGATGGTCCCCATATCGCTGACAAAGACTTCAAAGCCTTTCTTTAGAGCCAGTACTGCTGCACCGACTCCGCTTTCTGCTGCGCCTAAAACAACTATTCTATCTTTCATCTTCCCCTGATAACTTTTATCTTTTCTCTTTTAATTTCTCTCTCTTTTCTCTGTCATCTAATCTTCAGTGTTACTATAGTAAGTGCTGCAAGTATGATGGTTATAATCCAGAATCGTACGGTTATCTTCGACTCCAACCAACATCCTTTGGGCCAGTTAATGAGCACTTTGAAGTCGGCTGGCAACTGACCAGGTGCAACTCTGAAGGTGTCGTGTATAGGCGCTCTTTTGAAAACGCGCCATTTTTTCCCTCTCTTGTTTCCCATCCTCGCATATTCAGTCTGAAGCAGTACGCTGACACTTTCCATGAAGAAGATGAAGCATAGAATTGGGATGAGTAATTCCTTGTGGATAATGATGGCAGTAACGGCAATGATGCCGCCAATAGCCAGACTTCCCGTGTCACCCATGAATATCTGGGCAGGATATGCATTGTACCACAGAAAACCAATTAATGCTCCCACAAATGCCAATAAGAATACAACCATCTCCTCGCTGCCGGGTATAAACATGATGTTTAGGTATCCCGCCATAACAATATGGCTGCTTACATATGCCAGAATTGCCAATGCTACTCCTATGATTGCCGAGTTTCCTGCACACATGCCATCCATACCATCGTTCAGGTTGCAGCCATTGCTTACGGCCATCACCACAAAAGTAGTCATGAATACAAAGAATATCCACCCCGCTGCAGTACGGTATTTGCCTAGGAAGTAAAACATGTCGCTATAACGCAGGTTGTTGTTTTTGACAAAGGGGATGGTTGTGATAGTGCTCTTTTCGGCTATGCTCTTATACGTCACCTCTTCTGTGTTGTTCCGAGCTTCTGCCGTAACATTCTCGCGCACTACAGCATCTGGGCTTTGCCATAGGGTTAATCCGATGATTAGGCCCAATAGGGCTTGTCCTATCAGTTTGTGTATTGGACGTAAGCCGTCTTTTGAGACTTTCATCTTGATGTAATCATCGGCAAATCCGATAGCTCCTAACCATAAGGTTGTCAAGATCATAAGCAGCATGTATATGTTACGTAGTCTGCCTAATAAAAGGCAAGGTATCACTGTAGCAATAATGATGATAAGACCTCCCATGGTAGGAACTCCCTTCTTGTCTACTCCGTACGGGTCTATGCTTGCGCTGCGCTGGGCCTCATTGATGCCATGTTTCTTCATCCATTTGATGAAATATTCGCCAAACCATACAGAGATGACCAATGAGAGCACCAGTGTTAGGATTGCGCGGAATGAGATATATGACCACACGTGTGCGCCTGGCACTCCAAATTCTCCTAGATATCTGAACAGATAGTATAACATATTTTCTTTAATTCATAATTGTTAATTCATAATTATAACCCATAATATTTTTTATTTCAATTGTGCATTATGAATTATGAATTAGCCCAAAGGCTTCTTGTATAATCTCGTGATCGTCAAAGTGGTGCTTTACACCCTGAACAATCTGATAGTCCTCGTGCCCTTTACCTGCCACCAATATAACATCTCCCGGCTGTGCCATCATGCAGGCTGTACGGATGGCTTCACGGCGGTCTACTATACTAAGAACTTTCTGACGTTGTTTGTCTGTCAGTCCGGCCAGCATGTCATTGATGATCTCCTGAGGGTCCTCGAATCTGGGATTGTCACTAGTGATGATAACACGGTCACTGTTTTTGACGGCTTCCTGTGCCATCAGAGGACGTTTTCCCTTGTCTCTGTTGCCACCGGCTCCACATACGGTCCAACACTGTCCACGATGTTTCAGTACCTCATTGATGGTGTCTAATACATTCTTCAATGCATCGGGGGTATGGGCATAGTCGACAATGGCAGTAATACCATTCTGAGAACGTATAGCCTCGAATCTTCCATTCACGGGTTTCATGGCACTGAGGTGTATCAATGCTTCTTGAGGTTCTACGCCCATCATGATGGCAGCTCCGTAGATAGCCAACAGATTGCTTACGTTGAAACGCCCTACAAACTGTACGCATACTTCTTTCCCGTTAATTTCCAGATTCATGCCCTCAAAACTCTCCTCTAGAATCTTTGCCTTGAAATCTGCGGCGGTACGTGTGGAGTATGTTTTAACCTTGGCTTTTGTGTTCTGAACCATTACGGCACCATTCTTGTCGTCTGCGTTGGTGATGGCAAAGGCCCCCTTGGGTAGTGCATCAAAGAATGCTTTCTTGGCATCTCGGTAATTTTCGAAGGTCTTGTGGTAGTCAAGATGATCACGAGTAAGGTTGGTGAAAATACCTCCTGCGAATACCAAACCTCCAATTCTCTTCTGAGTTACGCTATGGCTGCTGACTTCCATGAATGCGTATTCGCAACCGGCATCAGCCATTTGCCCTAAGAGACGGTTTAATGTGATGGGGTCGGGGGTCGTGCATTCTGTGGGGACAGCTTCTCCGTCAATATAGTTGCAGACGGTGCTGCATAAGCCGCATTTATAACCCATGCGTCTGAACATATTATATAATACAGTGGCGATTGTGGTCTTTCCGTTGGTACCCGTTACGCCAATCAGTTTCATCTTGCTGGTTGGGTCGCCGAAAAAGGTTGTTGCCAATGGTCCTACCACATCTTCGGTCTTTTCGTATTGTATATAGGTTACCCCATCTTGTGTGTTAGCTGGCATCTCTTCGCACACAATGGCTTTTGCCCCTAATTCGATGGCTTTGGCAATGTATGTGTGTCCGTCTACCTGCGTTCCACGCATAGCAACGAAGATATTACCGTTTTTTATCAAACGTGAGTCTATCTCAATCCCGGTTATTTCAATTTCCGTGTCTCCTACAACCTTTGTAGGATGGCATACATTTATTAATTGAGTTAATTTCATAATTGTATGTTTTATTTTGAGATTTGTTCCAAATGTATAGTTATAGTCTTTCCTCTTTCTGCGATACTACCTGCCGTTATGTTTTGACTTTTCACACGGCCTTTGCCAGTGAGTCGTACTTTCAAACCTCGTTTCTGAAGTTCATATACGGCATCCCTTGCTCCCATTCCAGTGACATCGGGAACCCTGCTTTCGGGAATGGAGTCGGTCTGAGCTTCAAGTGTATTTCTTATGCCCAATTCCTCCATTATACAATTTGATTTCTTTTCTTGTCCTCGTACGGAAGAGGGTATATACACAGAGTTGGAGTCGCTGACTTCTTTTGCATCATGGCTATTGCCCTTCGACATGATATATTGTGAGATTTCGCTGAATACAGGGCCACACTGACCGCCTCCTGAGGCTGGTAATCCTGTTTTGACAATACATACAATGCAACTGTATTTGGGAGCTTCGCTGGGGAAGTATCCGCAGAAGCTGACCATATATCTGGTAGTGCCGCTATGATATCCACCACCGCCGGCTGATGCAATCTGGGCTGTTCCTGTCTTTCCGCTTACCTTGAAGTATTTGCCGTTGTTGCCTGCTTTCTTTCCCAATCCTTCGCTTACAACTTTCTCCAGAATCTCCTGAATGTCCGTTAATGTACTTGCCTTGCACATACTTTCCTTTATAACCTCTGTGGGGAATTCGCGAACTACCTGCCCATCTTTCAGCTCTGCTTTGACAAATCTTGGCTTTACCATTTTTCCTCCGTTGGCAATGCCATTGTAGAAAGCCAATGTTGCGATAGGAGGCAGCATGGTCTCGTATCCGATACTCATCCAGGGTAGAGCCGTGTTACTCCAGTTCAGCCAGAATCGACCTTGCTTCTTGGGGTGACGGACACGTGGCTCGCCTTTTCCTACAAATGGAAGGTTTAAGGGCAATCCTACGCCTAACTTGTTGAGCCCGCGTACATATCTGTCGGGATCGTCTTTGTAGGCTTCGTCTATCAATCTGCTGACACCGATGTTTGAACTGTACATTAGCACTTCGGTAACGGAAAGATTCCCGTAACCTCCTTTGCGCCAGTTGTGGTCTTTCATGAATCGTCCGTGCATTTGATAAATTCCGCTACCAGTCTCCACGCGCGTGTTCTTATTTATTTTACCATCGTCCAAGGCTACCATGATACTTGCTGTCTTGAAGGTGGAACCTGGTTCCATCAAATCGCTCACCGCGTTATTCTTACATTCGTAATACTCTCCGTCAGACATTCTTGTCAGGTTTACGATGGCTTTTACGTCTCCTGTCTTTACTTCCATTACTACAGCCATACCAATTTCGCCGTTTACCTCTTTTAGTTTGTTTCGCAGGGCACGGTCTGCCATATCCTGTATGTTGATGTCAAGTGTCGTTAACAAGTCGTTTCCGTTTTCTGGTGCCATGTCCACAAATCTGATGCGCTTGTTAAGGACTTTTGTGGTATGTGATGTACCTGGCTTTCCTCGCAGGATGCTATCGAAACTCAATTCAAGTCCGCATTTTGCCAAAGCACTTGAGTCTGCGTATAAGTCGCCTAATGTTCTGGAAGCTAACATGCCGTAAGGTTTCTTTCGCTGCATGATCTCTTCTGCGTGGAATCCGCTTTTGTTGGTAGGTTCCTTGAGCATTGGCAGTTTCTTACATTCCTTGTACTGAATGTATGTGGCAAGTTTTCCGGGACAGATGTTCCATGCGAATCTGCCTCTTTGCTTTCCTTTTAGCAGGTGGTTCCTGAACCAGGCGGCGTCATGTGTCTGGAATATTTTTGCCAGTCCTACAGAGATGCTGTCCACATCTGCTGCGAAGGCGGAGTCTCTCCATTGTTCTATTTTCTTCTGGCTTACAGAGTCGGGGTCGCAAACTTTGAAGTCCATGTACAAACGATAAACGGGTATAGAACCGGAAAGCACCTGCCCGTCAGCAGACAGGATGTTACCTCTGTTGGCAGGGATGGCTATGTTTTCCGTAGTGAATCGTTTGTCCACCTGTTCCCAATAGTTGCTCTGAGGGGGGAGCATAGTTTGAAGAGCCGTACCAAGGATATATACGGCAAATATTGCAATCATTGCAAGAATGATTCTGAAACGTCCTATTGAGCTATCGTTGTTTGACTTCATTCGTTCAGTTAATCGTTATTCGTGAGTTCATAGATAGGTTCGTTGCTGGAGCATAGGGTGCTGTCTCCCATTGCTTTCATCTGTTCTTCCAGTTGGCTTTGGCGGCAGCGGAATGTCAGTTCGCTGTTTCTGGTCATACTTCTGTATTTCCAGTCTTGTAGATCCTTGTGCAGCTTATCTTCTTCAATCATCTCGCTTTGAGCTTGATAGCGGTTGGAGATATAGATGATGATACCAAAAAGAATCAATGCCAGGACGCCTAATTGCTTCCTGAACCACAATCCGTTGATGCTCAGTGCTTGCAGAACATCTTTCAGGTGTTCGAGGTCTTTTTTCTCGCTGTCATCCTCCTCGTTAACCAAAGCGTTCAGAATCTTGCTTTTGCTGCTTTGTTCCTGCTCTTCGGTTACGACGGTTTCTTGCTTCTCGAGTTCTTCTTGTTTGTTATCTTTTATCTCTGCCATTTTTCTCCAATCCTAAGTTTTGCAGAACGACTGCGGGGGTTTGCCTGTATTTCCTCGGGTGATGCCGTGATCACACTTTTGTTAATAGCCTTTAATGGTGACTTGCTTTGTCCAAAGAGGTTGGTCTCTATTTTTCCTTCGATATTTCCTGTTTTGATAATGTTTTTTACCATTCTGTCTTCCAATGAATGGTATGTCAGGACAGATAATCTTCCGCCAGGACTTAGTATTTCTACGGCTGAGGTCAGCATTTGACGTAGAGCTGTCATTTCTCCGTTTACTTCTATTCTTAACGCCTGAAAGACACGGGCCAGGTCTTTCTTTTCGCGGTCATAGCCAAGTAGGGGCTTTAGAACTTCTGCCAATTGCCCTGTGGTCTCCATTTCTTTTGAGCATCTGGCTTTCACAATGACAGATGCCAGTTTTCTGCTGTTCTTCAGTTCTCCGTATAGGTAAAAGACATCTGCCAGTTGTTCTTCAGAATAATTCTTTAGGATATCGCTTGCTTTCAACTTAGCTGTCTGGTTCATCCTCATGTCCAGTTTTGCCTCGTAACGGAAGCTGAAGCCTCTTTCTCCTTCGTCAAGATGATGGCTACTTACACCTAAGTCAGCCAGTATGCCGTCTATTTGTTCAACGCCATAATATTGCATCCAGTTTTTCAGGAATCGGAAGTTACTTCTGACAAAAGTGAATTTGTTGCCATATGTCTCTTCCAAGGGTAGAGCATTCTTTTGTGCGTCAAGATCTTGGTCAAAGCTGTACAGATGTCCTCCTTTGTCCAGCCGGCTCAATATTTCTTTGCTGTGTCCGCCCCCTCCGAAGGTTAGGTCAATATAAGTCCCGTCGGGCTTGATATTAAGTCCGTCCACTGTTTCTTTCAACAGAACAGGAATATGATAAACCTCGTTTGTCATCTTTTGGGGTAGCCGTTTGATTTTTTTACTTGCACTCTTGCGGAGTGTTCATCATTTCTTCTAAGCAGTTTGCCAGTGTCTCTGGTTGGTTGAGAATTGTTTCAGCGTCTTGCTTGTTCCAGATTTCAATGGTGTTGTCAATACCAATGAAACGTACGTCGTTCTTGATGCATGCTTCCTCCAGATAGCGTTTGGGTATCAGAATACGTCCTCCGCTGTCCAGTGTTACAGCTTCTGCACCAGCTACAAATTGTCTGAGGGCATTGCGTCCGTTTCTGTCAAACATGTTTGTGCGTGCAGTAATGGCGTCAACCTGCTCGTCCCATACCTGTTGGGGGTATAAGACAAGGCAACGCTGGAAGATATCCCGACGTAGAATCAGCCCCTGCTCTTCCTCTCGCTGAAGGATCTTTCGGAAGCTGCTTGGAACGAAAACGCGTCCTTTTTCGTCAACTTTGGCATCTATGTTGCCGGTAAATCTCATTGCGTGTACTTATTTATATTAATTCTTGGGTGCAAAGATAATGAAATTCCCCACAATTCCCCACAATTTTTCAATATTTTTTTTCAACAATATTTCGGATACCCTTTTACTCGTTTTGGAGTTTTCTTTTTGTTTCGTTCTTTTTTGCCGATTAAATGGTGTAAATTAGTTAATTCCTTATAAATTTTTCCTCAATAGTATTTTTTTTTTATTCTTTTTTGTTTGGTGGGGAATTTTTCCGTACTTTTGCACAAAAATGACAATAACATGAAGAAAAACAGTTTCCTTTTAGTTGTGCTACTGCTCCTTTTTGTGTGTGTTCTTCCATCGCAGGGAAAGAAGAAAGAAAAGCGCGCAGTTGTTCGTATAGAGACATCATGTGGTAATATTCGTGTTGCATTGTCACAAGATACGCCTTTGCATAGTCAAAATTTTCTTAAACTGGCTGCCGATGGTTTTTATGATGGAACTCTTTTTCATAGGTGTATTAAGGATTTTATGATTCAGGGTGGGGATCCAGGCTCACGTCATGCTGTTAAGGGGCAACTCTTGGGTGAAGGAGATGTCGGTTATACTATTCCTGCAGAATTCTGTCTTCCTTATTTGTATCACTGGCGTGGTGCCTTGGCCGCTGCACGTGAGTCGGACGATGTTAATCCTGAACAGAATAGCAGTGGCTGTCAGTTTTATATTGTTTATGGGAAAAAGCAATCTCCTGCAGATATAAAGAAAGTTAGGTCGGCCTTAGAAGAAAAGGGCATAGAACTTACATCACAAATGATTGATGACTATGTAATGCGTGGTGGAACACCACATTTAGATGGCCAGTATACTGTGTTCGGCGAAGTAATAGAAGGATTGGATGTCGTTTGCCAGATATTGTCTTTGCCTACAGATGCCAATGATCGTCCTTTGCAGGATGTTGTTATAAAAAAAATGGTTATTGAGCAATATGGCAGAAAGAAATAATTCTACTTATTTCCTTCTGGATTTTTGTAGCTTGATTATTCTCTGTAATCAACTTAAATATTTCTTTTTCTAAGTTAATTTTCGCATTTCTCAAAAATGTCCATTTCAGCGATTGTTTCTCTTTGTTTCGGCCCTTGGTTTTATTCAGTCTTCCGTTTTCATTTTTGTTATTTTTATCAAAATCGGCCCGTCGGTTACCAAGATTTAAGCCTATTCGTACCATAATTTTATATTTGTTTGTATAATTTAGGATAATTTTGCTGCCAAATTTAATTTGAATTGTTATAATCGTAATGCGAAAGTATTTTTCTCGTTTTTTGTTTTTAGGTGTAGTTGTTCTTACTTCTTGTTTTGGTAAGGAGCCCTTAAATACAGAGTGTGATATTGAGGTGGCCTCTGTGCATGTAGAGAATCCTGCAGAAGTGTTCCATCATGAGTATGACACGCTTAAGGTTGTCAATTCCGCTTCTGACAACATTGTTTTCCTGATTCGTAGTTACGAAAATGTTGCTCAGCTGCCTTTGAGCCTTAGGATTACTCAGGGGGCTACGGCTTACATCCTGAATGAGGACGGTAGTGCTGAGAAGTTCCGGAATGGCAGCCTAGTTGACTTCTCGAACGAGAAGACCTGGAAGTTTCGCATAGTATCTGAGGATAAGGCGTGGAGCAGGGTATATTCTATAAAGGTTGCACATGACTATCCTACAGAGGGTGATTTCTGTCTTGACTTTGAAAACTATGCCCTGGATGCTACAGGTAAGTATTATGAGTGGAGCATCACAGACGCCAATGTGGCTAATGTGTTTACTGATGCCAAATGGAAAAACGGAAATCCGGGTTATAAACTGAGTAAATCATCAGCCAAGCCTATGGAGTATCCCTCTGTGCCCCTTGTAGGTGAGGGACCTGATGGAAGTGCTTGCGTAAAGCTAGAGACGAAGGATACGGGTTCTTTTGGCAGTATGGTGAATATGAGGTTGGCCAGTGGCAGTATGTTTAACGGTATCTTTGATGTAAGTAATGCTCTGAAGGATGCGTTACGAGCAACCCGTTTTGGTTCTCCGTTTGCACATAAGCCTGTTAAAATGACTGTGTGGCTTAAGTATGAGCCGGGTGCTACGTTCCAGAATAGATTGGGAAAGCCTGTAGAAGGTGTTATTGATGAGCCTGATGCTTACGTGGTGTTCTATCGCAACCAGGATGAGGCTGGCAACGAGGTGATGATTGACGGTACGGATATGTTTACCAACCCATATATTATGGGTATTGGTCGTCTCTCACATAACCTGAATGAGGATGGCTCAGACAAGATGGGAGATACACCTATACACGGATTGAACTCTCAATGGAAACTTGTAGAAATACCTCTGGTATATACGAAAGAGGTTGACCAGGATTTTCTGGCTAATAAGGGCTATAGCCTTGCAATCAGTTTTGCCAGCAGCTGGCAGGGGGGTAACTTCCAGGGTGCTATTGGAAGTAAATTGTATATAGACAACGTGTCTGTCTATTGTGATAAAGATGAGTATTGAGAACGTAAACGATAACGTAAACGTAAACATTGAATAAAGAGAAATGATGAATAAAATGAGATATATTCTTGCTATGGTTGTCCTTTTGTCGGCAACTGTAATGCAAGGTCAGGATTCGTGGGAGAAATGGGGACCTACAAAGGGAATGAATGGTGCAGGTGTTGTTGTACGTGCCGGCTATACCTTGGGTGGTACCTCTCCTATTCCTTTGCCAAAGGAGGTGCGTTCTATTAATACGTTTGCACCAAAGGGTGGTGCCACTATAGGTGTGGATGTCTATAAGATGTTCTGTAAGCGTTGGGGCGCCAGTGTGGGATGGCACTTCTTTTACGAAGGCTTCCATACAAGTGCAGATGTCAAGAATTACAAGATGTCTCTGACAATGGACGGTAATACGATGTCCGGTTATTTCACCGGAACGGACGTTACCAATACTGATATGTGGGGAATGACAATGCCTGTGATGGCAACCCTTAGAATGTCCCCCCGCTGGAACTTTAGCTTCGGTCCTTATCTGAGTACCTTTTTCAAACGGAATTTCAGTGGCGAGGTATATGACAACAAGGACGGTATAGGCTATCTGCGTGTGGATGATCCTACTGGTGAAAAGGTCAATATTGACCGCAATAATCCTGCTACGTATGATTTCTCTGACAATATGCTGCAGTGGAATGTTGGCTTGGAATTCTGCTTCGACTGGAAGGCTTGCAGACATATGAATGTCTTTGGTAAGTTGGATTGGGGCATGACAAATATTTGGGAGAGGGATTTTGATGCGGTTGCATTCAAGATGTATCCCATCTATGCAACTATAGGTTTGGCTTATAGATATTAATAACATAAAAAGATTATGAAGAAACTTTTACTTACTTTATGCTGTGTTTTAGCTACAGTAGTTTTTGCTGACAGCAAAGTATACACCGAGCAGCTTGTTGTGACAATCAATGGTGAGAGTTCTGCTCCACAGATGACAGGTGTAACGGTAGTAGATAACGGTGATCAGACTATCAACTTCGAGCTCAAGAATTTCTTTCTCTCAAGTGCTGAAACAGATATTCCTGTTGGTAATATTATCATGGAAAACATCCCCGTAACAAAGGGAACAGACAGACTGGATCATTTCACCTTTGACGGTTCTATCACCATCCAACCTGGTGATATGGAAGGCGTTCCTATGTGGATGGGACCTATGTTCGGTGAGATTCCTATGAAGCTTCAGGGTAAAAAGAACGCAGAGAAGCTCTATGTTACGATAGATATTGATATGCAGGAAGTTATGGGGCAGGTGGTGTATGTGCAGTTGGGTAGCGACTTTACTGATAAGGAGAGCGCCATTAAGGGCATTGAATCCAAGTCCAACGCTACTGTTTACACAGTTTCCGGTTCTAAGGTTATGAAGCCCACACGAGGTATCTATGTTGTGAATGGCAAGAAGGTTCTCTTCTGATCGTTCATATAGAATAATAAGGTGAAAAGGTTGTATATGAAAGTTCTCTGCCACGTATTATGGCTACTTATATTGTTGCCCTTGCATGCTTATGCGCAAGGTGATACCGTTGTTGCCCAACAACCGGCAGAGGACTTCGTGATAGCTTCTGTATGTGTGGCAAGTCCGGGAGAAGATGTGTATTCTGCTCTTGGTCATGCTTGTCTACGCCTGCAATGCCCTATATATAACCTTGATTACATTTACAGCTACGAGGCCGAGGATGCTTCCCACAATGTGTTGCGTTTCTTCGCAGGCAAGCTGAAGATGGCTGTCCGCACGCTTCCTACTGATGAGTATGTGAAACAATATGTTGCCGAGGGCAGGGGAGTGAAAGAGTATGTGCTGAATCTTCCTATCCGTGTGAAACAACGTCTGTGGGAACAGATGGACAGGCGGCTGGAGTACACTCCAATTCCATATGATTATATGAATCATGGGTGTGCCGTTTCTGTTCTTGCTTGGTTAGAGGAGGCAATAGGCGCAGACAGCTTGGAGTATGCGCCTTGGCCCGAGAAGTATAAACGTTCTCGCAAGGAGATAGGTGGAGACAGTATCGTGAACGAATGGAACCACATTTATGTCTGCACATTTGTAACGGGCGAGGCGAATAACCTTGATATGGAGAATACCCGCAAGGTGATTGTTCCAACAGAGCTGATAGAGGTGCTGCAGGATGCTAAGGCGTTTGATGCTCCGTTGTTGACGGGTGAATGTAACGTCCTGCTTCAGCCTACCAGAGTTGTGATGCCTTCCAGGCTTCCTCCCCTTTATGTTTCGCTTATTATCCTGGCAGTGGCTCTCATTAACCTGTGGTTGCGAAATGTGTGGTTGAGGGGTATCGTGCTTGTGCCTTGCCTTCTGCTTGGTACATTTGTACTGTATCTGGTACTATTCTCAGACTTACCCTGCACGCAGTGGAACTGGTTTATTGTTCCTTTCTGCCCCCTTCCGTTTGTGTTCTGGAAGTGGAGGAGATGGTGGACGCTGCCCTTTGCCGTTGTATGCCTTGTCTGGGTGTTAGGTATGCTGCTTTATCCGCATCAGATAGTGGACGAGCCTCATCTGGTACTTGCCACGGCAATGGCTGTATGTAATGTTGAAATCAGAATAAAAACACATAAATAAAATACATTATTTTTAACTTAGTGATTATGAACAGAATTAGATTTTCAAAGTTTATGAGTCTGGTCGTGGTGATGTTCACCATGTTTGGCTTGTCTGCACATGCCAACAGCGATTATTTCTCCAAGATGACTGCCAAGTCAGTTGGTGAAGGAAAAGTTTATGTTAGTTACAAGAATCAGGCTGATGCACCAGAGTATGCTGCTGAATCATCAGCAGAATCCGGAGCTGATAACCAGCAGAGTGCGCCTACGCATACATATTATCTGTATGCGCAGCCTACTGGCGAAGCAGAATTCCTGGGTTGGTTTGACAATGAAGGTTGTACGGGAGATGCTGTATCAACAGAGACATTGTTTAAGGCTACAATAAAAGCGACTGCAGATTCTCCTGCTTCAAAGGTTTACTACGCTAAATTCACGGGTCGCATTTTTATGTGTTCCAAAAATCATGTATATATGAATGTTGGTGATGAGGCTGCTGCTAATGATGGAATGAAGGTGGAGGGCGTGACTCCCACATACATATCCAGTAACGAGGCTGTCGCCACTGTAGATGCAGAAGGCAACATTACGCCTGTTGCAGCCGGCTCTGCTAAGATAACTGTTTCTGCGCAGGATTTTGAGGATATTACATACGTTGTTACTGTTATAGACAACTCTAAAGCTGGTATTACCCAGATTGGTAATGGCGACTTTGAGGATTGGAGCAGCATGACAGGTAGCAATCATGCCCCTGCCAACTGGAACTCTTTCGAGACTGCAGAAGGTAGCTTGGCAAGTTTCTCCAGCGCTCAGCAGGTTCAGATGGTAGAGGACAATCGTCCTGGTAGCAATGGTCTTTATTGTGCTGATATCTGGTCTAGAAGTGTGCTTGGTGTTGTTGCTCAGGGTAACCTGACAACAGGTTGTATCAATGCAGGTGCTGCTACGGCTTCTGCCAAGGGTAACTACAACTACAGCAAGACATCTGATTCCAAGAAGAGCGAGACACTCTCTAAGATTCCTACAGCTATCCGTTTCTGGGCTAAGTTCGTGCCTGCTGCTGCAAATGCTCAGCATCCCAATGCACATATGGAGGCCGTGGTACATGACAATTGTAACTACATCACTTATAGTGACCCCTCTTATGAGTCTGACGAGGAGAAGACTCATGTTATAGCAAAGGCAAGATACGACTTCCCCACAACCAATGGTGAGTGGGTGGAGATTACGGCTCCCTTCGAGAAGACTTGCTATGCTGCCAATGGTCAGTTCCATATTATTGTGAACCTTGCTACCAATGCCGATCCCGGTCAGGGTCAGGCTGGCGATCACCTGTACGTTGATGATATAGAACTTTTGTATGACACAGAATACGATGAGGCTCCTGTAGTTATGACAGATGCCAAGTATGCAACCTTCTGCGCTCCCTTCGATGTAAATGTACCTTATGGCATGAAGGCTTATACCGTGCAGGGTGTTAACGAGGATACTTCACTTGATATGGCAGATGTTAAGGATGTTATTCCTGCCAATACTCCCGTCGTGTTGTCTGGTGACGGTGCTAAGAGCTTTACTGCTTATGGTGTAGCTGTTCCTGCTACAACTGAGGCCGGTATGCTCACAGGTGTTTATTCTGATACTGAAGCTCCTGTAGGCAGCTATGTCCTTCAGAATATTGACGGAGTGGTTGGTATGTATCAGGTTGCTGAAGGTGAGCAGCCCATAGTAAAGGCTAACCATGCTTATCTTATTGTTCAGACTTATAAGGCCAAGGCATTCTACTTCAGTAAGAAAGATGCCGACGAAGCTACTGGTATAAACCTTACCCCAGCCCTTTCCGAAAGTAAGGAAGTAATATACAACATGGCTGGTCAGCAGGTTAAAAAGGCTCAGAATGGTATTTATGTTATTAATGGTAAAAAGGTTCTTAAGTAAAATATGAAGAAGGTTTATAGCGCACCAGCATCGCTGGTTAACGAGGCAGAGGTAATGAATATCATGGCTGTCTCAATTATGGACGGTAATGCCGACCCCAATGCTGAGGTTTTGACTAAGGAAAACTCTGATTGGAAGATATGGGAAGATGAGGATTAAGTCCGTTGCGACTTAATTCCCTCCCCACGAGAGGCTCATAATAATAATCTCCTGTCTGCTTGATGGTTGCTTTATGGACCGGAAAAGTAGATAGGAGATTTTCTTATACTATCTGCACCTTATCCGTTCCCTATCTGCACGATATACGAACGCCCTTCTTAGGCCCTTGCTACTCCCTTGCTACTCCCTTGCTACTCCCTTGCTACGACTTAGCGTTTTTCTTTTCGTTCCAAAATTCGTCAAGGGTGATGCCTTCCGACTTCAGGAAGCAGGAGCGGGCGGTCTGGATGGTTCCAAAACCCGCATCAGTGGTTTCTCCCAATGCGGTAATCTTTCCTTTTGTGATAAGACGTTTCAGTTCCTCAATGCGGTACCGATTTATGTATTCGTGTACATTGTAGTATCCTTGACTACGAATACTCTGAAGTACCAGATGTCTGTTGTAGCCTACAGCCTCGCAAAGACGATCACGACCGAAGGTGTTGTCTGTCCATTCTTCTTTGTGGTTCTGCATCCAGAATTCTATGCGTTTGAAACGTAGTAGGTTGGCTTCGTTGAAGTCTTCCTTGGCGGCTCTCTCGACAATATCCTCAGTAGGCTCCTCTTCTACCTGAATCATAGCTGGCTGAGGCAAGTGAATGGCCATGTTCTCTAAAGTGCGGAATGCCAGATAGAGGTTCAAAAGCGTAAAGATGATAATGTAAATCATGAGTGCTTTCGGATTATAGAAAACGGAGACGACGGTAAAGAAGACAACCGAGAATCCCAGACACACGCAATAGCCGATCAAGTAAGTAGGGATATCTGTCTTGTGAACCATTCGTTTGGGAAGCAAGAAAATGTTGGTGATGTAATAAATACTGATTCCAAGGGCAAGGATGCGCAACAGTACATCACTGGAAAGAAGATTCTGGAATACTTCATGGAAGTCACGCATGATTATAATGCGACTGCCCATCAGCCTGGCTACAGAATATACAGCTATTAGTGCTATGACGGGTCTGGCATATTTGATCATACGTTTTGCCTGTAGGAAGCCTGGCATGGGAATGCTAAGCGGGAAGATGCTCTGTAGATATACACCGCACAAGAGGGGAAGAATCATGGCAGGATGCATAATGCCAGGCTCGCCCTTAGCTATCTGGTCGCTGATGGATGCAACTGCCGCCAATAGGAACCCGAAGATACCGTTTACCCAAGCCAGACAGAGGTATTGAACTTTGTGTCGGGCATAAATAGCAGTTGTTGCACTTACTACCAGATGGGCTGTGGCACTACAAGCCAATATTAACAGTATCGTATTGGAATTCATTCTTGTCAACAGTTGTTAGATTTCGCGCAAAGATAGTCAAATTATGTAGATTAGAATATATTTCGTGTAAAATATTTGTCCTTTTGATGTAAAAGGTGTACTTTTGTAATTCGTAAAGGTGTAATAGGATTTTATGTTTAAACGCTTAGTTGTACGTTTGATAGTTTTGTCAGTTGCTCTGTTGGTATTGCTGCCAATGGGGGCTTCTATGCGTAGAAAACGTGTAGTGGCAAAGCCGGATACAACTTCGCTTGTTGAAAAAATACAGGATTTTGGTCAGACTGGCCGCATGAGTTGCTCGACATTCCCTGTTAAAATCCATACCAGCGGCAGAGCTGTTCAGATACAGAGCGACCACAACCAAATTCTTCCTATATATACCAGGACCGGTGCTTTTTATATGGTAGTTCGCCTAAATAAGGGCGTGAACTGGCTGAATGGGCTGCCGCGCGGACATTATTTTATTAACAATCGTCCCATTACAATTAACTGAAGCCAATGGCATTGCAAGATCATACTATCAAGGAAATTGATATTGATGATATTATCCGAAAGAAGGCGGGTAGTAAGTCAAAGTATATTCCGCACTTTCTTATCAACTTGCTGAAGCGTATTATCCATCAGGATTTCATCAATACTTATCTTCGTCAGGGGTATGTGGGCGTGGATTTCTGTAAGCATTGTATAGAGTACCTGGGTGCTAATGTAAATGTTGAAGGCAGAGAGAATCTGCCTGTAGATGGGCGCTATTATACGTTTGTGTGCAATCATCCTTTGGGGGCTGTAGATGGCGTAACATTAGGCTGGGTGATAGGCGAACAATATGATGGTAAGATAAAATATCTGGTAAATGATTTGTTGATGAGCCTGGAAGGATTGGCTCCGTTGTGTGTTCCCATCAACAAGCTGGGGAAAAACGGTAGAAACTTTCCGGCAATGGTAGAGGGAGCCTTCTCGGGTGAGAATCATGTGGTAATGTTCCCTGCCGGTCTGTGTAGCCGTAAAATGGATGATGGCCAGATCAGAGACATTGCTTGGAGCAAGTCGTTCATAGTCAAAAGTGTACAGCATCAGCGTGATATTGTACCTGTTCACTTTGAAGGGCAACTGACGGATCGCTTCTATAAGGTGGCGCGTTTCTGCAAGAAATGTCATCTGCCTAACTTTGCACAAATCCTGTTACCTGACGAGATGTATCGCAGTAAAGGGAAAACTTACACGGTTAAGATAGGAAAGCCTATAGCATGGCAAACATTCGATAAGTCGCACACTCCGTTGCAATGGGCACAGTGGGTGCAGAATAAAGTTTATGAATTATGATGGAAGAGATTATTGGCAGTATTCCACGCGAGATATTGAAGGCGGAACTGACGCCTGACAAGAGGTTGCGCATGACCAACAAGAGCAGCAACGAGGTGTATGTGGTCACATGGCAGGACTCCCCTAATGTAGTACGGGAAATTGGCCGTTTGCGCGAGATTGCCTTCCGTGCAGCGGGAGGCGGTACAGGCAAGAGCTTGGACTTGGATGAGTTTGATACTTGTGAGAATTCTTACAAGCAGATTCTGGTTTGGGATCCCGAAGCAGAAGAGATTGTGGGAGGTTACCGATATATATTGGGTAAGGATTGGAAATACGCCGAGGACGGACAGCCCATTCTGGCTACCAGCCATATGTTCCGTTTCAGCGATAAGTTTCTGAAGGAGTACGCTCCCTGGACCATAGAGTTGGGGCGAAGCTTTGTGACTTTGGAATATCAGAGCACTCTGCGTGGCAGAAAGGGAATCTTTGCTCTGGATAATCTATGGGACGGATTGGGTGCCATTGTTGTAATTGAGCCTACGGTTCGTTACCTCTTTGGCAAGTTCACTATGTATCCCAGTTACGATCGCAAGGCACGTGATATGATACTCTACTTCCTGAATAAGCATTTCCCTGATCCCGATAACCTGATATTCCCTATGCAGCCCCTTCAACTGGAGCATGACACCAAGGAGTTTGAGAAGCTCTTCGTTGAAGATGACTTCAAGGCTGATTATAGAATTCTGAATAGTGAGGTACGTGCCTTAGGCTATAATATTCCACCTCTGGTGAATGCCTATATGGGTTTGAGTCCTACCATGAAGTTATTTGGCACTGCTATCAATGATGGATTTGGTGATGTGGAAGAAACGGGTATTCTGATTGCTGTGGATGAGATTCTACAGGAAAAGCGTATGAGACATATTGACACCTTTGCGGCAGAGCATCCTGAATTGGTAAAGATAACAAGTGGTGCTAATCGTATTTTCTATAAACCCGAGTAAGGAGGATAGATTAAGAGATGAGCGGTAAGATGAATTGGAATCAGCTGCTTTCCAACAAGCGGCTGGGACAGGAGGAAATGACGACCCGTAGAGACGACAGGACTGAATTCCAGCGTGACTACGATCGTTTGATTTTCTCTGCTCCTTTCCGTCGTCTGCAGAATAAGACGCAGGTATTCCCCCTCCCTGGTAGTATCTTCGTTCATAATCGTCTAACGCATAGTCTGGAGGTAAGCAGTGTGGGACGTAGTCTGGGTAATGATGTTAGCCGTCTGTTACTGGAACGTCACCCAGAGTTGGCAGATACGCATTTGACTGAGCTGGGCAGCATTGTCAGTGCTGCTTGTCTGGCACATGACTTGGGCAACCCTCCTTTTGGCCATAGCGGTGAGAAGGCCATAGGTACTTATTTTAGCGAGGGAGACGGACATTTCCTAAAGAGCTATGTGTGCGAACAAACAGGAGATTGCCTGAATCACAAACAGTGGGAGGATCTGGTTCACTTCGAGGGTAATGCTAATGCATTCCGTCTGCTTACACATCATTTCAATGGTCGTCGTAAGGGCGGTTTTGTGATGACTTACAGTACGCTGGCCAGCATCGTTAAATATCCCTTTACTTCCGATTTAGCAGGAGATAAGCGTAAGTTTGGCTTCTTCCGTAGTGAGGTGGAGGATTTCTGTAAGATCGCAGATGAACTGGGAATCCTGAAGTTGGAGGCACCAGAGGGCGCTTTCAGATATGCTCGCTATCCGTTGGTATATCTCGTGGAAGCAGCCGATGATATCTGCTACCAGATTATGGATATAGAGGATGCGCATAAACTGAAGTTGCTGACAACAGAACAGGTTAAGCAGTTGTTCCTGAATTACTTCGGCGAGAATCAGCGCAACAATATAATTGCCCGTATGGAGACACTTGAGGACGTGAATGAACAGGTCGTCTATCTGCGTTCATGCGTTATCAACTGTCTGGAGCAAGAGTGCGTTCGTGTTTTTGTGGAGCACGAGGACGAATTCCTCTCTGGTACCTTCCCTGGTCCGCTAATCAAGCATATAGCTGAAATACCCAGGCTTGCATACAAGGAATGCGAGAAAATGGCATTCTCTAATATCTACCATTGTAAGGATGTCGTGGATATTGAGATAGCTGGTTATAAGGTCATTACACAGTTGACAGATTTGATGATAAAGGCTGTTACCCAGCCTGAGAAGGCTTTCTCTCAGTTGCTGATCAATAGGGTAAGTAGTCAGTACCAGATTGATGCCCCAACACTCTATGAACGTGTGATGGCAGTACTGGACTACATTAGTGGCATGACGGATGTCTATGCCTTGGATTTATACAGAAAGATTAATGGCATGAGTTTGCCGGATGTTTAAAATATGAAAGTAAAGATAATCAATCGCAGTCATCATGCACTGCCCCAATACGCCACAGAGCAGTCTGCAGGAGTAGATTTAAGAGCCAATCTGGATAGTCCTATTGAGATAAGACCTATGGAGAGATGTCTGGTTCCTACAGGTCTTTTTATGTCGTTGCCAAAAGGATATGAAGCGCAGGTACGCCCAAGAAGTGGTTTGGCTATTAAGCGTGGTATAACAGTACTGAATTCTCCCGGTACCATAGACGCCGACTATCGTGGCGAGGTTTGTGTGATACTTATCAATCTCTCTTCCGAGCCATTCATTATCGAGGACGGCGAGCGTATTGCACAGATGGTTATAGCCCGTCATGAGCAGGCAGAATGGGAACAGGTAGAAGTCTTGGATGAGACAGAACGAGGTGCCGGTGGATTCGGACATAGCGGAGTGAAGTGAAAGAAAAATTACTGATAATATTTCTTCTCTGTAGTGGAGCTTTGTTTGCTCAAACAAGGTTCGACTATTTTTATCTAGAAGCTGAAAAGAACCGATTGGCTGGCGACTATGCTTCAGCCAAGGAACTGTATCAGCATTGTCTGGATATCAACCCTAACGCTGCAGAAACTGTTTACAACCTGGGATTGATGACGCTGTTCCTAAGGCAGGACAGCGTAGAAATGGGAATTAACATGCTGAAGAAGGCGTGTGAATTAGATTCTTGTAATCCATGGTATCAGGAGACTTTGGCAACGATATACCTAAATGCCCGAAAGACAAATGCTGCTATCCCTTATTTGGAGAAACTGGCTAAGTTGCAGACCAACCGAACAGATGTGTTATCGCAACTTGCCAGTATTTATCGTGACGACGGACACTCAGACAAGGCAATAGAGGTGTTTAATCGCATTGAGATGCAAGAAGGGAAGTCGGTGCAACTGAGCATGGAGAAATTCAACCTCTATATGAGTAAGGAAGAGGAAGATTCCGCTTTTCATGAGTTGCAGAGTCTATGTGATGAGTTCCCGCATGATCTGAACTATCGGGTTGTGATGGCTAATCAATATCAGATGGCCGGCTATCTGGAAAAGGCGATGGAGATTTACAATGAGGTTCGGCAGAAGGATGCTCATAATTTGAATCTTCTCCTTGCTATGATGACTTATTACAGATCCACGGAAGATAATGAGCATTTTGTACAGTTGCGTGACTCTTTGCTTTTTGATGAAGGCGGCAACAGTGACTTGCGTGTGACCTTGATGAAAGATTATATTGACGAGGCTATTCAGGATACATTAAAGCGTGATGGTATGCTTCATGCCTTCGATTCTCTGTTGTCACTGCCGCAGAAAGATGCCCAACTTTTGATGTTGAAGGCGGCATACCTTACTTATATAAAAGCAGGTGATGACAAGGTGACAGAGCTGATGAAGCGTGTACTGGATATTGAACCGGGCAATCAGATGGCGTTGTGGCATTTGCTCCAGTATTATGCTCCAAAGAATAATATGGTGGCTGTTGAGGACATCTGCCGAAAGGGCGTCAACTATCATCCGGAAGAGTTGGCATATGCCTATTATCTGGGTGTATCACTTTTTCAGCAGGATAAATTGAAAGAGGCTGCCGAGGTGTTCCAGCAGGGGCTACGTACGAAGACAGAGGAGGCGCGCCCTGCTCTGGTTTCGGATATGTATGCCGTTTTGGGTGACCTATATTATCAAGAGAAGAAACCGTTAGAGGCTTTTGCTGCCTATGACTCAGCTCTTGTATATGTAGATGATAATATCAGTTGTCTGAATAACTATGCTTACTATCTGAGTCTTAGGAACGAGCAGTTAGATAAAGCCGAGGAGATGAGCTATCGTACCATAAAGGCTGAACCGGATAATATTACGTATTTGGATACCTATGCATGGATTTTGTTCATGAAGGAGGATTATACCAATGCCCGTATATATATAGATAGGGTTGTAAAGCCGAATCTCTCTGATGAGGAACTGTTGAAAGTGGAGAATCTGCAGGGTAACTTGATAGAACATGCAGGTGATATATATGCGGAATGTGGTTCCATAGACACTGCATTGCGTTATTGGAATTTGGCCCTTCTGAAGAAAGATGGTACATGTACTCCTTTGGTAAAAAAGAAGATAAAGAAAAAGAAGTATATAAAGTGATGAGATATTCTGTCATATTTCTTGTGTGTGGTGTTCTCCTTGCTTCTTGTGGAAGTAAGAAGCATGTAATGGATTCAAATACAGGAAATATTCCTGGTGCGGAGAAGGGTATAAGTGTTTCGGAACTTGTTCAGACGATAAATTCCAAACGTATTGCAGAGCCTGCTATCTCGGCAAAAATCAATCTGAGCCTTAATGCTGGTGTAAATAGTGCCAGAGTAGGAGGTTCCCTGAAGATGAAGCGCAATGATGTAATCCAGATTTCATTGGTTGCATTGGGGTTGATGGAGGTTGGACGTCTGGAACTGACACCAGACTATATGATGGTGGTCGATCGTGTGAACCACCAGTACGTAAAGTCCAGTTATGCTGATGTGGATTTCCTTAATAAAGCGGGAATAGATTTCTATACCTTCCAGTCATTATTCTGGGATGAACTTTTTGTCTTGAATGGAAAAGGCGAAGCTCCTACGGACAATCAGTATAGTTTTAAGGTGGCAACGGACGGCATTCAGCTGCAAAACAGTAAAAGTAATAGCGTGGCCTTGACATTTCTTGTGAATGCAGCCAATATGCTTGTCGGAGAGACTAGTTTTTTCAGAGCAGGCTCTGAGATACCTGTGCTAAAGTGGAAGTATTCGGAATGGGCAAAATTAGGAGAACAAAGTTTCCCTGGCTCAATGAAAATTTCTTTTGCCCTTGACAGAAATTCTGTTGAGGCTCTGTTTAAGATAAGCAATGTTAAGCCTGATTCCAGTTGGGAAACTCGGACGGAGATAAATAAGAACCGATACTCGGAAATCTCGCTGCAAGCTGCTTTCCAAAGAATCCTGAGGTTGGCTGAATAGGAAAGTGTAGAATGAAGAGTGAAGAATCAAAAATGAATAACTGCTATCTGGTGCCTGTCATCTGTCAGCTCATGAAAAGGTCTCTTTTCATACTAGCACTACTGGTGCTACCTATAGTTGTCAGCGCCCAGCGTAACACTGCCTCTCAGCGTAGTGCTACTTCCCAACGTGCTACCACACAGCGTAATGCTACTCCCAAATACAGTAAGAAGGTGACAGAGTTACAGAAACAGAAGGCTGATTTGCAGAATACCCTTCAGAAGTCAAAGGCGGAGCTTACTAAGACCAAACAGCAGGTGAAGGTAGGTCAGCAGAATATCCATTACATAGGTGTGCAATTGAATAATAGGTTGGATCAGATTGTCAACCTGGAAAAGGAGATTGGCCGGTTGGATTCTTTGACAATACAGTTACAGGGTAGAATTCGTGAAAAGGAGTTGGAGCTGAAGGAGAAAAGAGAGAAACTGAAGCTAGCTATGCGATATGCTCGTACGCAAAAGGGACAGACGTCTTCTCTTGTCTTTATTCTCTCGGCTAAGAATGTGAAACAGATGTTCCGTCGTTCGCGATATGCCAAGGAGTATGTGTCATTCCAGCATAATCTAGGGGAGCAGATACTCAAGAAACAGGCCGAGTTGTTGGAAGAGCAAAGCCAACTGCTGAATACAAAGAGCAAGAAAAGTGACTTGGTTAAGGAGGTTATGCTTCAGCGTAAGGATTTGGGTGCGCAACAAGTTCAGCAACAGAAGAAAGTTGATGGTTTGAAGAAACAGGAGTCTGGTCTTGCTGGTAAAATTGCTCAGCAACAGAAACAACTTTCTGCCTTGAACAAGAAGATAGATGATCTTATTGCCTACGAGATAGAACAGGCCAGAAAGGCTGCAGAGGCTGCTGCACGTAAGAAAGCCGCAGAGGAAGCTGCTCGCAAGAAAGCCGCAGAGGCTGCTGCACGTAAGAATGCAGGCGGTAAACCCGCTCCTGCGCCCAAGGCTGCTAGCAAACCTACTCCTGTTAAGCCTGATACATGGCTTACGGCAGAGGATCGCCAGTTGAACGGCACCTTCGAGCAGAACAGAGGTCGACTGCCCGTTCCTATCACTGGTCAGTACATGATAGGTAATCACTTTGGTACTTATACGGTGCCTGGGCTGAAGAATGTTCAGTTAGAGAACAAGGGAACCAACTATGTAGGTCGTCCCGGGGCAAGGGCACGTTCTATCTTTGCCGGAGAGGTGACGGCTGTCTTCCAGTTTGGCGGTTCCCGCAATGTTCTTATCCGTCACGGAAGCTATATATCAGTTTATTGTAACCTGTCTTCTGTAACGGTTGCCAAGGGGCAGAAGGTAAATGCTAAGGATATTATCGGAACGGTTGCTGATGATGGCTCTGGAAGATGCGTACTACACTTCCAGCTTCGTAAGGAAACTGCAAAACTGAATCCAGAGTCTTGGATTGGAAGATAGTTGTCGTTATAACGTTATAACGGCATGACGAAGGACTTTCAAATAAATATCTATTGCCTCTTCAATCTCTTTTATTTCTATGTATTCATCTGCAGTATGGCTGCGTGAACTTTGCCCTGGGCCCATCTTGAGGCTGGGGAAGGGCATCAGAGCTTGATCGCTGAGGGTGGGGGATCCAAATGGTTTCCCTCCTAAGGTGATAATCTTCTGCACCAATGGGTGAGAAAGGTCTATGTGAGACGAATTCAGCCGGAATGAGCGGGCCTGTACATCACTTTCTACATGCCGGCAAATCTGATTGTAAAGTTCTTCGTTTGAATACAATTCATTAGACCTGACATCTACAGTAAAGGTGCACTTGTCTGGGATGACGTTGTGCTGGGTTCCTGCATTGATGATGGTCACGGACATCTTCACAGGGCCTAACAATTCCGACTCTTTTTCCCATTTGTAATTCTGGAACCAGTTGATGTCCTTTATAGCCCGATAGATGGCATTGTCGCCTTCGTTCCTTGCCGCATGTCCGGCTTTCCCATGTGCGGTAACATCCAATACCATCAGTCCTTTCTCTGCTATGGCAGGTTGCATGCCGGTTGGCTCGCCTACTATGGCAACATCTATATGTGGCAACAGGGGCAGGGCATGTTCTATGCCGTTTTTGCCGCTAACCTCTTCCTCTGCACTGGCCAGGTAAATTAGGTTGTAAGGTCTTTCCTGCTCCCTAAGTACCCTAAAGACCTGTAACAAGGAAACCAAGCTGGCACCGTCATCATTGCTTCCCAGTCCATAAAGCTTGCCGTCCTCAATCTGAGGCGTGAAGGGATCATGTTTCCAATCGGAAACTTGCTTGACGGTGTCAATATGCGCATTTAACAATAGGGTAGGGAGATTAGGATTGTAGTTAGGGGCAATAGACCATAAGTTGCAACCATCACATTGGACGGGCAACTTGCAATTCTGTTCCATGTAATCTTTCAGGAATTGTGCGGCTTCTGTTTCATTCCTGCTGGTACGTGGAATTCTGATGAGATTGCTTAATAGTTCTGTTGCTTCTTTTGTTAACCCTACTGTACTCATTGTTATTGCCATTTAAGTAGAGCAAAGTTACGAATAAACGAATGAAAATCCAAATGTATTTGGCTTTTATCTTAAAAGATGTTATCTTTGTAGCTAAATATACAAACAAACAAGATGCAGAATAATAGTCCATTATCTACTCTTATTCATAGCCAGGCTCAGAAATATGGGAACCGGGCGGCTATGAAATATAAGGATTATTCTGAGAATAAATGGAAGGATATTTCATGGAACACTTACTCAGAGAAAGTGCGTCTTGTTAGCAATGCCATGATGGAACTCGGCATCGGTATTCAGGAGAATATTGCCGTATTCTCCCAGAATATGCCAGAGTGCATGTATGTTGATTTCGGTGCTTATGCTGTCCGGGCCGTTACCATTCCTTTCTATGCTACCAGTAGTGAGACTCAGGTCAAGTATATGGTCAGTGATGCCAAGGTTCGTTATATCTTTGTAGGCGAGCAATATCAGTATGATACCGCCTATCGTGTACTTAAGATTGAACATTGTGTCTGTGGTCTTGTTATCTTTGACCGTTCCGTCAAGAAGGATGAGCAGGATACCGTTAGTATGTTTTTTGATGAGTTCCTGGAACTGGGTAAAGGATTCAAACATCAGGCAGAGGTTGATTGCAGGACAGCAGAACTGGATCAGGACGATTTGGCAAACATCCTTTATACTAGTGGTACCACGGGACTTAGCAAGGGTGTGATGTTAACACATCGCATGTATAATACTGCTATACGCGCCCATAATGGTGTGCTTAATCTGAGCGATGCAGATTTGGTGATGAACTTCCTGCCCTTTACTCATGTCTTTGAGCGCGGATGGTCGTATCTGTGTATTGCTACCGGTTGTACGTTGGCAGTAAACCTCAACCCAACAGAAATCCTGCAAAGTTTGCGCGAAGTTCATCCAACTTGTATGTGCGCAGTTCCCCGTTTCTGGGAGAAAGTATATGCTGGTGTGCAAGAAAAGATAAACGCAAGTAGTCCTATCCAGCGTAAGATGTTGGAAGATGCCTTAAGGGTGGGAAAGGAATACAATGTGAATTATAAGATGCGAGGCTTGGAACCGCCTTTGTCATTGAAGATGCAGTACCTCTTCTATGAGAAGACGGTCATAGCATTGCTGCTGAAGACGTTGGGTCTGGAACGTCATAATTTCTTCCCTACGGCTGGAGCCGCCATTTCCAAGGAGGTTGAGGAGTTTGTTCACTCTGCAGGCATTATGATGATTGTAGGCTATGGCCTTACAGAAAGCACTGCAACGGTGACAGCCGACAGATGGGACCAATCTATAACCATTGGATCTGTGGGCCGTCTGTTAGATGGCATACAGCTGAAGTTTGGGGATAATAATGAGATTCTCCTGAAGGGTGATACCATTACAAAAGGTTACTATAGAAAGGCTGAAGTGACAGACTTGGTCGTTGACCATGAAGGCTGGTTCCATACAGGTGATGCCGGTTACCTGAAGGATGGCGAGCTCTTCCTGACAGACCGCATAAAAGACCTTTTCAAAACCAGCAACGGAAAGTATATTGCTCCCCAGATGTTGGAGGCCAGGTTGTGCGTAGATCGTTATATTGATCAGGTCGTAATTATCGCAGACCAGAAAAAGTTTGTATCGGCCTTGGTGATTCCAGAGTATAAGCTGCTGGAAGAGTATGCCAAGAGCCATAATATAGCATATCAGGATAGAGTAGATTTGTGTCAGAATGAACAAGTGGTACAATTCGTTTTAGATAGATTGGAGACCATGCAGCAGGACTTAGCTTATTACGAGCAGGTGAAGCGTATCACCCTCCTGCCAGAGCCTTTAAGTCTGGAGCGTGGTGAGCTTACAAATACCTTAAAGGTAAAGCGCCAGGTCTTGAATGAACGTTATAAGGAACAGATAGACAAGATGTATGAGGATGACTAACAGTCAACTGTCATCTGTCAACTATCAATTAATATTAGAATGATAACATCAGAACAGTTAAAAGAGGTAAAAGAACGTACTGAGCAGTTGAACAAATACTTGGACATTGATGCCAAGCGCATGCAGTACGAGGAGGAGCAGTTGCGTACTCAGGCTCCTGAATTTTGGGATGACCAGAAACGTGCCGAGGCACAGATGAAGTTAGTAAAGGGATTAGAAAAGTGGATTAAGGGATACGAAGAGGTGAAAACCCTCTCAGATGAACTCGAAACCGCATTTGATTTCTATAAGGAAGAACTGGTAACAGAAGAGGAGGTTGATGATCTCTATGCCCGTGCTATGAATGCCATAGAGAATCTAGAGATGAAGAATATGTTGCGTGGTGAAGGCGACGCAATGGATGCCGTACTGAAGATAAATTCCGGAGCTGGTGGTACAGAGGCGCAGGATTGGGCACAAATGCTGATGCGTATGTATATGCGTTGGGCTGAGACCAATGGCTATAAGTGTGTGGTCAGCAACCTCCTTGACGGGGATGATGCCGGCATCAAGACCTGTACCCTTGAGATTCAAGGAGAATATGCCTATGGCTATCTGAAGAGCGAGAATGGTGTGCATCGTCTGGTTCGCGTTTCACCCTATAATGCTCAGGGAAAGCGTATGACCAGTTTCTCCAGTGTCTTCGTGACACCTTTGGTAGACGATACCATTGAGGTGAATATAGAACCGGCCCGTATCTCATGGGATACCTTCCGCAGTAGTGGTGCTGGAGGCCAGAATGTAAATAAGGTAGAGTCTGGTGTTCGTCTGCGTTACCAGTATAAAGATCCTTATACAGGCGAGGAAGAGGAGATTCTTATCGAGAATACCGAGACGCGCGACCAGCCTAAGAATAAAGAGAACGCTATGCGTCTGCTTCGCTCTATGCTGTACGATAAGGAGATGAAGCATCGTATGGAAGAACAGGCAAAGGTAGAGGCAGGTAAGAAGAAGATAGAGTGGGGTAGCCAGATACGTAGCTATGTTTTTGATGACCGTCGTGTTAAGGATCATCGCACCAACTATCAGACCAGCGATGTGAATGGTGTGATGGACGGAAAAATAGATGCGTTTATCAAGGCTTATCTTATGGAATTCGGAGGACAAGATTAGTTGACAGTTTGCTATTGATTTACCAATCGTAATAACGAAATAAACTATAAGAACAATGAAAACAAAGAAGTCAGAGAAAATCTCTAAGAAGGTTGCTGCTAATGGTAAAAAGGTCGTTGCATACGTCGCTATTGCCTTGATAGTGATGTTTGTACTGATCTTTGCAGGAGCAGCTCTTCTGTTTGAATAAGACATATCGTATATATGCATTTCGAGATAGAACGGAAATTCCTGGTTGTTGGCGAGTTCAAGAACCAGGCTTATAATCATACGCATATCCAACAAGGGTATATAGCGTCAGGTAATGGTAGAACGGTGCGTGTACGTATCCGAGATGATAAGGGCTACCTGACTATAAAAGGTCCCAGCGGAAAGGAGGGACTCTCTCGTTTTGAGTTTGAGAGGGAGATTCCGTTGCAGGATGCACAGGACTTGATGCAGATATGTGAGCCCGGCATTATCGACAAGACACGTTATCTGGTAAAATCTCCTGATGGTATTCATATTTGGGAGGTAGATGAGTTTCATGGCGACAATGATGGCTTGATAATGGCCGAGATAGAGTTGGGCGCAGAGGATGAGGCTTTCCAGAAACCTGATTTCATAGGTCGGGAAGTGACGGGTGACCGACGCTTTTACAACTCCCATATGCGAAAGAATCCTTTCAAGCTTTGGTGTAACGATTTGTTTTGATTGACTAAATAAAATTTGCGGGTACACGTAGAAAAAAGAATTTCTACACGTACCCGCAAATGTTTTTACGTGTACTGGAAGATATTAGTCATCTTCCCACATATCCCAGTCGTTATTCTCTTTGCTCAGAACTTCTGAGTTGTCAGCTTTTACTCCATCTATGAGAGAAACGGCTATCATATGTACGCATTCAGCCTGAAGTAGCTCGTTGTTGGGCTTTAAATATGTCTTTTTCATTTTTTCCAGATTCAATTTTGAATTAATAAAGCACTTTCTTGTTGTTGCTGATAAATACACCCTTCTGAGCCTTATTTACCTTCTGGCCTGCCAAGTTGTATATTACTCCCTCGTCTTCAGAGCGAGCAGGGCTGAGGCTTATACCAGTTGCACCGTTAGCGTTGAAGAAGTATGCCTTAGCTTTTAATATTGGTTCTACGGGAACTTCCAAATAAGCACGGAAAGCACCTACAGTGGGCTGTGTCTCTGCTACCTCATAGAATCCTATCTTGCCATCATGGTTCTGCAATACATAAGAGCCTTGTGTGGCAGCAGTTGCCTTGTAGGTTCCCCAGAGCAATCCGTTAATCAGGTTGCCCTCGCTGGCAGCTACAGCAGCATTTGTTGCGGTAAGAACCAACTGGCCATCACCCTGTACCAGAACAGGATTGTTAGCACCGATAGTGGCTACAGCGTCCAGATTGACAATTGCATCAGAAACAGAAGTGGCCTTTGATGCTGTAAACTCAGCAGGAACAGTTGCCTCGAAGGGAAGAATCAAGGTTCTGTAAGAGTTTACATTGGTAGTGTATGTAGCCTGTGTAGCTGTGAAAGCATAGGGCGCACCAAAGTCAACGCCGTCTGTCAGTACCAAGTTCTCGCATACACCGTTATTGATAATGTTTGTACCGTTAATGCCAGACTCTGGAGCTACGGTAACCAACAGGTTAGAGCCTTCAGACATGTTGGATGTCAGCGCTTCTGCCTCAAAGATATAATCACTCAGGTCCAGAGATGTAGCCTTGCTGCTTTCGGCCTCGGAAATCATATTCTTAACGTCGCTAGGATAGATGGTGCCCAGCATCTTCATACGGAAGTCAGCGATATCCTTAGCGCTGAGGCCAAGTTCTTTGTGGCAATAGGTATAGAACTTATCTGTCAGAGTCTCACCATCAAGTGAATTGATGTATTCCAGAATACCGTCAATATTCTCTTTATAGCGCTGAGTCTCGTAATATGAGAAGGTTGTTAGCTCGTAGTCCTTGTAAAGGTCGCTTACATTTACACCCAGCAAACCTTCCAAGATGACGCCCAGTGTACCTGTACGGTCAGCACCGATGTGGCAGTGGAAGTAAACTGGCTTGTCGTTCTTCACGCAGTCGAACACGAACTCAAGGTTCTGCTTGTAGAGGTCCTTTCTGTTCTGCATGCCGCTTTCATAGTAGTCCTCGTTGGTGATGCGCTTGTAGGTAACATCTTCGCCCAAAGGAGACTGTGTGATGTAAGCTGACTCCCAGTCGATGCGGAGGTCAAGTTCAGCCTTCATGCCTACTGCACGGAGTGCTTCTATGCCTTCTGGTGTGAGCTGGTATTCGCCGTTCCATTCAGCACCACGATAGATGAGACCGTACTTGATTGGCTTGCCGCTGGCTGTAGCCCAACCACCCAGGTCACGCATGTTGCCTGTACCTTCAGCATAAATCTGACGAAGCTGGCCACTGGTAGTGAAGCTTGAGTTGATAATCTCTGTAGGATTGCCGTCAACGGTTGCAGTTACCTTATAATAATAGGTCTGTCCGGGTAACAGGTTGTAAATCTCGTAGTGTGCATCATTCACGTCAACTTTTGCTGTGAAAGAATCAGAGAAGTCTGCGTTAAGACTCCATGTAATCTGCTGTGATGTTGCAGAAGCATCTTGTGTCCAGAAGATGGTAGCAGGTTCTGGTTTGTCACGGCGAACAGGAGGAGCTACGTTGTAGGGCTTAATCTTTGTTTCTTCTGTTCCTACGTATGTAACTTCTGCCATATATTCTCTTACACGGATATTCTCTATATTGAAGTCCTGAGCAAATGTGCCGCTTGGTACAGGATGGAAGCGCCACTGAGCACGGGTGTTGTCATCGGTATAGTCACCGCTCACAAACACATATCCGCTAGATTGACCATAGAGGCTGCTTGCTGTACCCTCGTTCAGGCACTGCATCTTGAATACGCCGCCCTTAACCCATGTTATGATCTGCTCATTGTCGGGATTAGAGGACATTATCAACCAACCTTCTCCATCGGGTGCTCCTAAGTACTTCTTGTTGTCATCACAAGCCTGAATGTACCAGTTGCTACCCTTATGGGTAAGTTTGAAGCAGAATCCGGCATCTGATGCGGCAAATGTCTTTGTGTAAGTATAGTCATCAGAACCAGTTCGCATATACTTATTATTATACAAGCTCTCTATGTAATAGTAGCCTTCATTGAGAGGATTGATAGTAAGGCCGTCTACAGCAATAATCATCTGTAGAAGGGCGTCATTGCGCTGCTGCGCAGTAGCATTTTCATCAAGGGCGCTGGCGGCTTCTAATGCATCCTTAACGGCGTTTACGCTTGTAGCTGTATAGAAACCGGGGGCAGTACCAACTTCCTCGTCGCCGGGTAGCTTTGCCTTATAGGCATCAATGGCATTCTGCAGGTCTTCGTTGGACAGATCCTGTACCAGGTCAGGAACGATCTTGTAGCAGTTCCAATGATAATCGGTCTTATAGTCGATATAGAGAGAAGGGTATATATGTATGGTAGAAGCGAAGTCGTTATCAAAAGTATAGATATCGGGTACTTCAGGCTTCGTGTCACAAATCATATATACATCATATGCACCGGATGCACGCCAAAAGACCCATTTACCCCAATTGCTGGTTGTTTCATTACTATTTACGGTAATCTTCTCCAGTTTGTCGTTATAACCCATTGCATACTTTCCTGTATTGGTAAGGGATTTGGGCAGATTAATCTCGGTAATCTTGGTCTTGTAGATAGCTTCTTCTCCGATAGAAACGATTCCCTCGGGCAGAGTGATAGAGGTGATGTTTGCATAGCGGAAGGCATAGTTGGCAATACTTGTTACATTGTATGTCTTACCATCGTGGGTGACTTGTGCAGGAATCACAATATCTCCTGAGTATGTGTTGGGATTGCTAGAATCTGGCTTGCCTTCTGTTGGGTAGACAACGCTGACTTTATCTTCAGCTGTCATCTTGTACTTAATGCCATTTTCGGTGAAGTCTATATATGTTACGCTACCGTCTATATCGGGTACAACGTTATAGATGCTCCAATTGCTGTCTCCCATGTAATCATCATATACCCCTTGCTTTACATGGATGGTGGAAGCATGAGTGTCGTCAAAGGTCTGGTTGTCATACAAACTAGGCTTAACGTCGCAAATCATATAAACCTCATAGCCACCAGAGGAACGCCAGAATACCCAAGCGCCCCATTTGTTGTCAGCGCAGTGCTCACCCAAGGTGATTGTCTTCAACTTAGAACAACTCTCTACTGCGTCATTTCCTAACTTTGTAACAGAGTTGGGAATAGTAAGTTCTGTTATTGATGTTTTGTAAAGTGCTTCATTACCAATGGATAACAAACCTTCTGGCAATGAAATGGAGGTAATACTTGCCTTTCGGAAAGCTTTGTTACCGATAGCGGTAACATTGTAAGTGGTTCCTTCAACGGTGATAGTGGCAGGGATAACGATGTCGCCAGTGTAATTGCTTGTGCCAGGTTCACTGTCGTTAGGATACGTAACGGAAGCATTGCTGCCATCAAGGATGTACTTGATGCCGTCGACCGTTGCTGTTGACTGTGCCGATATTGTAATCGACATCAGCAGCAAATAAATTAATGTGATTGTTTTTCTCATAATTGTTTTTGATAGTTTTTAGTTAAACACAAAGGTTTTTGTTTTTCCAGTTATTCTGCTTTTGCCTTGCCAAGTTGGATGACATGTTTGCTATTGAGTGTCTCGTCCCAGAAACGTACTTCAGAAACTTCTATTGTATGCTCTTCTCCGTCTTCGTCCATGAAGAAAATGGCACCGGTACTCATCTGCCATTTTGTTGCATTGCCTGATGTGGCCTGTCCTATCTGTTGTCCATCCAGATAGACGGTAGGCTTGTTGTTTCTGACGGCAAAGACCACGCGATGCCATTTGCCTGAGGTAAGGTTGCCGTTGTAGTTCAGGCCGTTTGAAGCCAGGCCCAATTGTCCGTTCTTTATATAGAAACTACCGTCCTTCTTGTTGGTAATGTCACTCTGGTAGAGTGCTGTATAGCCGTTCAGATTAGTAGAACGGATGTCAAACATGAATGTGTAGTTGCTCAGAGTCTTCTCTTTCAGGTTAGATGTCATCATCAGTCCGGAGCCTACGGGAATAGAAATAGCTCCGTTGCCATCCTGCTGACCTGCTACAACTGTAATGTTTGCAGAGCTCAAATTGTTTTCGATATTTGTCTCACCATTCTTCATGATGGCACCTTTTAGAGTAGCTGTGCCTGTGCCGTTCAGCAGATTGTTAGAATCGTCAAAGGTCCATGCGCCAATGGGATCTGGCACTGGGCGGTTCTCGTCCAGAGTTTTGAAGGTAGCGATGAGTGGTGTGGACTGGTTGTCCCATGAGTCATATGCAATCACCTCAACCTTGTATTCTGTATTTGAATTCAGTCCGTCTATTGTATAGGAGAGTTCCTCTGGTATGTCTGTTGTTAGGTAAAACTGAGAGAAAACGAAAGCACTCTTCACTTCCTCATTATCCTTTAAGACACGGATTTTATAACGGAATACGCACTCGTTGTCAGTAGCCTGTGGGAAGGTCACCTTGACGTCGGATTCTGTAGATTTTATGCTTAGTGTTGCTCCATCCTCAAATTCTGGGGCAGGCAGACCATCACGCAGAGTCAGATTGTAGGGATTCTCGTCGTCTTTGTCACGGACATCGGCATACTCAAACATACTACCGTCAAAGGGGGCTTTCAGAACCCAGCGGTGCTCGGGATCTATTTCCACATCGCGGTAAGTATCATAGCGGCGGATTTCAATGTTACCGTTGGCCTGTTCTGAAATAATCATACCTTCTGTTACGTAGGCATTGCCAGTAGGATGGATTCCTTCCTCTACGGCACCCGGATGAATCTCGGAGTAGGTTGTGCTGGCGGTATTGATTACCGTATAGAAGTTCTGATGCTTACTGTCGGGGTTTGTTCCCTGATGTATGCTGCGGGGGTCGCCCAAGGGATAGTGACTGTGTCCTGCAAAGACAACGGCCTGTGGGTAATCCTTCAGGATGGGGTTCAGGACCTTCATGCACCAGCCCTCGCCGTTCTCGTATTCAGACCATGCGCTATAGCATGTCCATCGTGGAGCAACGTGGGTGAAGATAAAGATAGGTTTCTCTGGTGCATCCTTGACAGCCTGTTCCAACATATTCTTCAGTTCGTTCTGTGTAGAAGCCGGATAAGCTGTTGTACCATTGCTGGCATTGTTAAGGTCATTGTTGGCTGTGCCGAAGTCGCTCAGGGTGATAAAGGGATAGCCCTTGATCAGTTTATACTGATGGTATGGATATTCCTTACCCTCGTTGAAGGCTGCCAGTCCATTAACATAGTTCTGTTTGCCATTGCTGTCATAGTTGTCGTGGTTACCCATCATAAACAGGAAGTTCTCTACGGGGTTCTGGATATTTTCCTCGCTGCCGAAGAACTTGACAAACTCCTCATACTGACCTGTCTTGCCTCCGTCTGTCAGGTCACCGCATACGGCTAATGCATCCAGACTGCCGTAACTTGTCAGGTTTTTCAGAGCCTGAGGTATTTTTACCTTATATCCGGCACCAGAGGTGTTTCCCACATGTACATCAGATATCACGGCAAAGGTCAGAGGCGTCTCCTGACGAACGGTCAGAGTCAGTGGGCGGAAGTCCTTGCTGGTTATTATCAGGTTGGCTATGCGAACTTCTCCTGTCGTGTTGGGAGTCACGGCAACTGTCAGCTGATCGTCTTTGAAGGAAGCCCTACACCACATGGCGCTACTTCTGACGCTGACATACTGATTGGTTTCTATGTCAATTTTCTTCGAGGTCATTGTAAAGGGCAAGGTAATGACCCCGTTCTTAATCTCGTCTGCATTGAAGGTGGCAGCGCCTGGTGTTGCCAGCGAACTGACCACATAGGTCTGTGCCTGCAAGTGAGTCAGGACTCTGGGAGCAATTATAAGGGCTATCAGTAGAAGTATATGTTTTTTCATTGTCTTTGTTCTTTTATTGAATCAGGATCTTTTCTGTTTTCTCAGCTATCTTAACCATATAGACACCGGGGGCCAGGCGTGTGGTTCGTGGCATCTCTTCGCCCTGTGCATTAAACAGTTGCCATTTTGCGGCACCGCTAACGCTTATACGCCTGTTTGAGACACGGATGCTGATTTTGCATGCCTTGTCTGATCCTATACCGGTCCATCCGGAAATCTCTGTAACAATGAATTTCCATCCTATGGCCGACGAGCTCTCATTCTGAGTGGGGTAGGTAATAGGTTCTCCGTCTGCATCTGCTGTTGCCAGGCAACGGTTAATGCCGTCGTCCTCAACACTTTCCAGCATGAAGGCGTTGTTTCCCAGAGCTGTCATCTTGAAACCTGTAGTAGTTTCTGAAGGCATAATCTGCGTAACATTACAGCTACCCATATCTATAGAGCAGCCATCCAGTTCCTGTTCTGTGGCACGATTTATTATAATCACCTTACCATCATCGCCGGCCTTCAGTTTCCACTGGCTCTTGTAGTCTTTCTCCTCGGTCTGCAGAAGTTGCACGGGGTAGAGCTCGTCTTCCTCACTGAAATCCGTAACGGCATAACCCTCCATTCCGGGCAGAGCGCTGCAGATGCGGTACCAATAAGTTGTTTCGCTTTCGTCAAGGGGATCCCATAGGTGAATCTCCGACTCGTACTTTTGGGCTCCTGCCGTCATTGCAGACAGCATACAAAGCCCCCATAGAACTTTCTTGAGTGTGTTGTTGTTCATAGATTTAAGATAGTATATTGCAATTGTTTTTTACAAAAACGCTGCAAAGATAGGATTTTCTTTTGTATGTACAAAAATGTACCTTATTTATTTTATACAGGCGACAGAAAATATCTCCTTTTACTTGTTGTCATGCTTTTTGCTTCTAGTCACAATCCATCCCATAATGAATGCAAACGTGGCACCTGTAGTATTGGCTAATAAATCTAACCACTCACCGCTTCTGCATGTAGTCAGGTATTCCTGTGCCAGCTCCAACAGGCCGCTCATGATGATGGGGCAGAGATAGCCGTAGAGTGTTATCTTAAGCGCGTTTATGGTCTTGTGTGAACGTATGTACTCGTACCATATGACTATGCAGAAACCTCCGTACATTACCATGTGTGTCCATTTATCTATGAACGGTACGTCTTCTGCCTGTGGGATTTCGGGAATAGGGAACAGTGACAGGCATATTATAACGCAAGCAGTGAATAGTGCTATGGGGTATTTGCGGATGAAGTTTCTTTCCATTTTGTAAGTAAACCAAGTAATTATGTTGCAAAATTACAAAAAACTTTGTATTTTTGCGCAGTTTTTGTCGTTGGTTTTCAGCGTTTTATTATAAAAGATGGAGAAAAGAGGCAGTTTTGGAAGCAAGCTGGGAGTGGTGTTGGCCTCGGCAGGAAGTGCCGTAGGTTTGGGCAATATCTGGCGTTTTCCTACTGAGGTAGGTAATAATGGTGGCGCCGCATTCATACTTGTTTATCTGTGCTTTGTGTTCCTGCTTGCAATGCCCGTAATGTTAGCGGAATTTGTTATTGGAAGGGGCAGTAAGGCCAACACAGTGGGTGCTTACCGAACTCTGGCTCCTGGCAAGCCTTGGATTGTTGCAGGCTTCATGGGCGTGCTTGGCGGCATTCTGGTATTGTCGTTCTACAGTGTGGTAGCGGGGTGGACATTGCACTACACCGTCGAATCCTTTGCCAATCAGTTGACAGCCGGACAGGACTTTTCCGCTGTGTTCAACAAGTTTGTCACGAATCCTTGGAAGCCCATAGCCTTTCAGTTGGTCTTCCTGCTGATGACTCACTTTGTGGTGTCGCGTGGTGTGGAGGGCGGCATTGAGCGATACAGTAAGGTAATGATGCCCGTGCTGTTCTTAATCATAGTGGTCCTGATGTGTTTCTCACTATCAATGCCCGGAGCTGGTGATGGCTTGCGTTTCCTGTTGCAGCCCGACTTCTCGAAAGTGACCACAGGTGTTGTGTTAAGTGCAATGGGACAGGCATTTTTCTCGCTTAGCGTTGGATTGGGATGTTTGGCAACCTATGCTTCATATTTCAAGAAAGAGACGCCACTTGTGTCCTCGGCTTTCAGTGTATGTCTGCTTGACTCGCTGATAGCCATCCTCAGTGGCTTTATCATATTCCCTGCGGTATTCTCTGTTCCGGGCGTATCGCCCGATGCTGGTCCTGGCCTGGTGTATATCACCTTGCCCCATGTGTTTAACGAAGCCTTTGCAGGGTTGCCGGTATTGGGCTATCTGTTCTCAGGTATGTTCTATGTGTTGCTCTTGTTGGCGGCACTTACCAGTACTATCTCTATGCACGAGATCGCCACGGCTTTCATTCACGAGAACTACAAGCTGTCGCGCAACAGTGCTGCAGTGGTGGTAACGCTGGTGTGCATAGTTTTGGGTGCGGCCTGCTCGTTATCTTTTGGTCCGTGGAGCGATGTCAAGATATGGAACCGAGGGTTCTTTGATCTCTTTGACTTCCTCACTGCCAAGTTCCTGATGCCATTGGGTGGCATTCTGATAACGATGTTTGTTGAGTGGTATCTCGACCGTCGTTTTGTGGTGGAACAGCTGACGAATGGTGGTACATTGAAGGTACGCTGCCTGAGCATCCTGTTATTCCTCATCCGTTGGGTAGCTCCCATAGGCGTGGGCATAGTATTCCTTAATGAAATAGCAAACTGATGACTGAACGCAGTAACTTTGGAAGTAAGCTTGGTGTTGTTTTGGCTTCAGCCGGCAGTGCTGTAGGTCTTGGGAATGTGTGGCGCTTCCCCACAGAGGTGGGTAATAATGGCGGTGCTGCTTTTATCCTTATTTACCTATTGTGTGTCTTAGCTGTAGGCGTTCCCGTTATGATGAGTGAGTTTTTAATTGGTCGTCATACCCATGCCAATACCATCACTGCCTTCTCTAAGTTGGCACCCGGAAAATGGTGGCGCATAGAGGGAGTGGCAGGTGTGTTTGTGGCATTCCTGATATTGTCTTACTATACCATCATCAGTGGATGGACCTTGTTTTATCTGGTACAGTCCCTGAAGGGAGCTTTGCTGACTGATCAGGACTATTCGGCTTACTTCAATTCTTTTGTTTCGGAGCCTTTTACTCCTCTCTTGTATGCCATTATCTTTATGGTAATGACGCATCTAGTGATTGCTCGTGGCGTGCAGTCGGGCATTGAGCGTTTCTCTAAGATTATGATGCCCATGTTGCTGCTGATAATTGGTATCCTGGTAGTCTGCTCCTTTGGTATGCCAGGTGCAGGAACGGGTTTGCGTTTCCTGTTGAAGCCCGACTTCAGTAAGGTCACTGCCAGCGTAGTGCTGAGTGCAATGGGACAGGCGTTCTTCTCGTTGAGTCTGGCCATGGGATGCCTGTGTACCTATGCTTCTTATTTCACTCCTGATACCAAGTTGGTGAAGACGGCTGTCAGCGTATGTTCTATAGATACTTTTGTGGCTGTGCTGAGTGGTTTTATCATCTTTCCTGCCGTTTTCAGTGTGCCTAATGTCAGTCCGGACGAAGGACCTGGACTGGTTTTTGTGACACTTCCCAACGTCTTTAATATTGCTTTCCATAGTATTCCCGTGTTAGGTTATATTTTCTCGGGCCTGTTCTATATGTTGTTGCTGTTAGCTGCGCTGACAAGTGCCATGTCTTTGCATGAATCGGTGACAGCCTATGTCATAGAGTCTTGGGGTATACCTCGCAAGAAGGCTTCAGCTATGGTGTCTGCCAGTTGTATGGCATTGGGTGTGCTGTGCAGCCTGTCATTTGGAGTGCTGAGCGACTTTACCATCTGCGGTCTGACCATCTTCGGACTGTTTGATTTCTGTGCCTCAAAAATTATCATGCCTGCGGGTGGACTCATCATCTGTCTTTTTGTAGGATGGTATCTGGATAGAAAGCTTGTTTACAACGAGCTGACAAACTGCGACACAGTACCCTTCCGTCTGTTCCGCTTCTACATCTTCCTTGTCAGGTATGTGGTGCCTATAGCTATAGGACTTATCTTCATTAATGAACTGCTAGGATGAAACGCCTTCCTTTCCTTTCCAATTCGGCACGTAGAGGCCTTCTGGTATTGGAATGGCTGATAATCCTTGTTGTGATAGGTGTATGTGTATTCTCGTGGCAAAAAACCAAGACGGAGAATGCGCAGAAAGTAGAACAGACTTTCCTTAAGAAAAAGAAACAGAATGCTGCTGCCTCCTATGCAGTTGCTGAGGAGAAGGTGGAAACATTTCCCTTTGACCCCAATACGGCAGACAGTACCACCTTGTTGCGACTAGGACTGGCTCCCTGGCAGGTTAGGGCTGTTTACAAATACAGGGCTAAGCACGGCCGTTATCATACTCCCGAGGATTTTAAACGGCTTCCTGGCATGACGTATGAGCTATGGGAAAGGTTAGGACCTCAGGTCAGGATAGCACGTCAGTTCCAGTATATTGATGAGGCTGACAAGCGTTCTTCCTATGCAGACAGATCCTCTTCTGTGTCTGAGAAATCGGAACGTACATCTATCCCACAGAATAAGGACTCTGTATCCGAACGTCCCCGTAAGTTTGAGACTGTTACCCAAGTGGATATCAATACGGCAGATACTACGGAGCTGATGCGTATTCCGGGAATCGGCTCATACCGTTCCGGTAAGATTGTGGAATACCGCAGGAAGTTGGGTGGCTTTATCCATGCTGAGCAGGTGATGGAGGCTTGTGATTTGCCCGACGAGGTTCTGCAATGGGTAAGGGTGAATGCAGCTGTGCCTGTAAGGAAGGTGAATGTGAATAAGTTGTCCTTGCAACGACTGATGAATCATCCCTATATTACATTCTATCAGGCACGTGCCATTGTGGAATACCGCAAGGCGCACGGCGATTTGAAGGGCGTTGAGGATTTGAAGGGGCTGGAAGGTTTTACACCCCTTAAAATAGAAAAACTCCAGCTTTATCTGGAGTTTTAATCTTGTTTATGTGGTGCCACCAGGAATCGAACCGGGGACACAAGGATTTTCAGTCCTTTGCTCTACCAACTGAGCTATGGCACCATGCCTTTTCTTGAAAGCGAGTGCAAAGGTAGTACTTTTTTATTTAACTTCCAAGAAATCTTTTAAAAAAGACTTTAGCCTTTAGTCTTTAGCCTTTAGTTCATTCGCTAACCGCTAACCTTTAACCGCTAATCGCTCTCTACTGAAGTGGATTCCAACCTTGTGCTTTCAGCTCAAATTCGCTACCGTCACGGCAGATGAGGACCTTACCCAGACTTTCTTTGGTAACGTATCCTATAACCTTTACATCCTCTATCTTGTTGATAGCGTCGTTGTCTGACAGGGGAACGGTGAAGAGTAACTCATAGTCTTCTCCGCCGTTCAGTGCGCAGGTTGTGACGTTCATGTTCATCTCTTCGGCCATAGCAGCAGTCTGGTAATCAAGGGGGATGCGGTCTTCATATACGCGGCAACCGACATTGCTTTGTGAACAGATGTGCAGTAACTCGCTTGAGAGACCATCGCTGATGTCCATCATGCTGGTGGGGTGTATGTTGGCCTTTGCCAATGCCTCTATGATATCCCTGCGAGCTTCCGGCTTCAACTGTCTTTCCAACAAGTATTCATACCCTGAGAAATCAGGTTGGAAGTCATTTTGATTCTTGAATTTTGAATTTTGATTCTGAGCATCATATACAGCTTTCTCGCGCTCTAGCAATTGCAGGCCCATGTATGAGGCGCCCAGGTTTCCGCTGACGCAGATAAGGTCGGTCTCCTTGGCACCATTACGATATACTATGTCTGATGGCAATGCCTCTCCTATGGCTGTGATGCTGATAGCCAGTCCGGTAAGGCTGCTGGTGGTATCTCCGCCAACTATGTCAACGTGATGCTTTTCGCATGCCAGCTTCATGCCGGCAAATAGATCCTCTATGTCTTCTACTGTGAACTTCTTGCTTATGGCTAGGCTGACTGTAATCTGGCGGGGTGTACCGTTCATAGCGTAGATGTCACTCAAGTTCACCATTACGGCCTTGTAGCCCAGATGCTTCAGAGGTACGTATGTCAGGTCAAAGTGAACTCCTTCCATAAGCAGGTCGGTGGTCACCAAGGTCTGTGTACTCTCTGTGGGCTTCAGCACAGCACAATCATCTCCCACACCCTTCAGGGTGCTTGGGTTCTCGTTATTCAGATTTTCAGTGAGTCGCCGTATCAGGCCAAACTCTCCTAATTCAGATATTTCCAATTTTGAATTTTGAATTTTGATTTTGAATTACGCTCATGAGCGCCTAATCATCTCCTCCATGAGGGCCGCCATTTTGGGCTGAGCCTCATTGGCTGCCTTCTGAACATCCTCGTGGGTAACCTTTACAATCTTGCCGTTCACACCCAGGTCTGTGATGATGCTGACGCCAAAGCAGCGTATGCCGCAATGGTGGGCAACAATAACCTCGGGAACGGTGCTCATACCTACGGCATCAGCGCCCCAGTGGGCAAACATGCGGTATTCGGCAGGTGTCTCGTAGGTAGGACCTTGTGTCGCCAGATACACGCCATGCTTAACCTTTATCTTATTCTCGGCTGCAATCTTATCAGCCAACTCTACCAACTCAGTGTCATAAACCTCGCCCATATCAGGGAAGCGTGGACCTGTGGGAACGTTGGGACCATGCAGCGGATTCTCGGGCATGTAGTTGATATGATCTGTGATGATCATCAGGTCGCCAATGCGGAAGCTGGGGTTGGTGCCGCCTGCAGCATTGCTGACAAACAGTGTCTTGATGCCCAGTTCATACATGACTCTGATGGGGAAGGTCACCTCCTTCATATTGTAACCTTCATAGAAGTGGAATCGGCCGTCCATAGCCATGATATCTTTACCGCCCAGCTGTCCGAAGATAAGCTGACCGCTATGTCCCTCGACTGTTGAGACGGGGAAGTTAGGTATGGAACTATAGGGTATGCACAGAGTTTTCTCAATCTTTTCAGACAGGCGTCCTAAGCCTGTTCCCAATATGATAGCAGTCTCTGGCTTGTTGGGCATTTTCTCTTTTATCCAAGCTGCTGTTTCAAGAATTTTTGTGTACATAGTTTATGATCTGTTCATTAAGGGTGGTTTCTTTTTCTTTCAGAATCTCAATCTCAATAGGGAACACGAACAAATTGCCACGGACAACCTCGTTAAACCCTTGCAAATTCTTGAGTCGGGGGGCGTCCTTTTCTGTTGTGACAACAATCATAGGTTTGGGCATCTTCAGTGCCGCTTTGTTTATCTCTTCTACGTCTTGTGACGTGAAATAGTGATGGTCAGAGTAGGAGAGCGGAGTGACGTACTGGGCAAATTTTCTCATGTCCTGTTCCATCTGCTGCGGGTTGCCGATGCCGGTTACCAATAGCACATGCATGCTGTCCTTCCTGATTTGCTCCAATGGCATCTCTCCCTCACCGAATAGTTTCTTCAGGTTCCCATACTTGAAGGTGCTGAAGAACAGACTCTGGTAGGGTTTCAGATGCAAGGCCTGTTGCACCACGCGGTAGCCTATGGGTGTCATGTTGCGGGGACATTTGGTTACTATCACCATATTGGCCCTTATCTTGTTGGATACACGTTCTCTGAGTCGTCCGGCGGGCAGTAGTTGATCCTCCGTTATCATACGGTGATAGTCTATCAGCAGAATGTTTATTCCTGGGGTGACATAGCGGTGCTGGTAGGCATCGTCCAAAAGAATTACCTGGACATCACGTGTCCTCTCATCAGACATCAGCCTTTCAATGCCGTGTCTGCGGTTGGCATCAACAGCAACGTACACCTCAGGGAATTTCTCTTTTATCTGCCATGGCTCGTCGCCAATCTTCTCCATAGGCGTATCCGGTTGTGCTAACACATACCCGCTGCTACGCCTTTTGTATCCGCGACTTAGTACGGCAACTTTGTGGTCCTTAGACAGAAGGCGGATAAGATACTCTATATGAGGTGTCTTGCCTGTTCCGCCGGCAGTGATATTACCCACGCTGATGACGGGGATGTCGTAGGTCTTAGACGAAAGGATTCCTGTATTAAAGAGCATATTACGGAAGTCCGAGCCCACTCCGTAGAGCCAGCTCAGCGGCAATAACCACTCATTTACCTTAATCAGGTTTCCTTCCATATTCTCTAATCCCTAATCTCTAATCCCTAATCTCTAATCCCTAATCCTTCAACTCCTACTTAATATTCGGGTCAAACGGTATACGTGCCTGTATGGGGTTCTGGTTTCTGATGTTTAGTATCAGGCTGAAACTGCCATAGTAGTCGCCCAGCAGAGCACGCATATGGCTTTCCATATAATCGTTGCTGTTCTTGTTCAGCAGACCTACGTACCAAGGCTCAGCATCGGGATATCTGGCTGTAGTGTATTTCTTGACTTTGGCTATCTTGGCAGCGGCCTTTATGGCATCCTCTATATTACCCAGTTTGTCGACCAAGCCCAATTTCAGAGCCTGCTCGCCAGTCCATACACGACCCTCTGCAATGGCTTTTACGCTATCCTGAGCCATACCTCTTCCACCTGCTACTCTGCCGGTGAAGAGTTCATAGCCCTTGTTGACATATGCCTGCATCAAACCGCTCTCTGTCTCGTTGAAGGGACGTCCCGTGCTACCGAAGTCGCTCAGTGCGTTGGTCTTTACTACGTCGAATGTAAGACCTAGCTTCTTTGTTAGCAATTCGCTGGCATCGGGAATCATGCCAAAGATGCCAATGCTACCTGTGAGGGTGGTAGGCTCAGCATAAATTTTGTTGGCGCCGCAGCTGATGTAGTATCCGCCACTGGCAGCCATACCGCCCATGCTGATGACTACGGGCTTCTTGGCCTTCAGCAGTTCAATCTCGTGCCAGATCTGTTCACTGGCATAGGCTGAGCCGCCAGGGCTGTTTACACGGATGACAACGGCTTTTACGTCATCGTCCTTAGCTAGTTTCTGTAGGTCTTGAGTCATCTGCTTGGCTGTGATACAGTGCTCCTGGTTGAAGCTGTTGGTACGGTCGTCCATAATCTCACCGTATGCGTAGTAGATGGCAATCTCATCATCAACTTTTTCGTTCAGGTTCTCTGCTTTGGCAACATCGTTCAGGGTTGTGAAGGTCAGCTTGTCATCATCCTCCAGTTCCAGTCGCTTCTTCAGTTCATCCCTTACCTCGCTCTTGTAGCAGAGTCTGTCAACCAAACCACCTTTTACGCTAGCTGTGGGGTCGGCAAGTAAGGTCAGGCTGTCAGCCAGACTGTTCAGTGCCTCCACCTTCAGCTTCCTACTCTTTGCTACATCCTTCAGCATGTTCTCCCAGATGTTACCCAGGAAGCTGGTAACCTGCTCGCGGTTGGCATCGCTCATCTGGTCGCAGATAAAGGGCTCTACGGCGCTCTTGTAGGTTCCTACCTTGAAGACCTGCATCTTTACGCCTACCTTCTCCAGAAGCCCCTTGTAGAAGATGGGCTCGCTGGACATGCCGGCCCATTCAAGCATGCCTATGGGGTTCAGGTACACCTTGTCGGCTGTTGAGCAAAGATAGTAAGAGCCTTTGTTGTACTGGTCGGCATAGGAGACAATCCACTTACCGCTCTTTTTGAACTCAACCAATCCCTGACGCAGTTCCTGTAGTTCTGCAGGTGTGGCAGACAGGAATCCGCCTTCCAGATAGATACCCTTTACGTTCTTGTTCTTGGCTGCCTTCTTCAGTGCGTCCAGAGCCTCGTCAAGGGCTATCTGCTGTATTTCTCCTTTGGAGAGGAAAGTCAAGGGGTTGTTGTCTTCGGCTCTTTCCGTTATGGTTCCCTGTAGTTTTATGCGTAAGATTGAGTTCTCCTTAACGGGCTCACTCATATTCTCGCTGGCAATCATACCGGCCATAGAAACAATGCAGATAATAGTCATGACGATGCTTGTCAGCACCAAGCCTACTACCGTTGCCAATACATACTTCAAGAAATCTTTCATGTTTTTTCTATGTAAGTTTAACGTATATTTCCAACAAAAGTAAACTTTCTTTGTGGTTGTACCAAATTTTTCACGTTTTTTTTGCCTTAACCTGCAGATTTGTGATGTCACTTTGTGTTCATATTAGAAATTTAATCAATGTTTTCCGCCGTGGAGGCTGTTCTGGAGCCGCTTGTGAACTTTTGCGAACCATAATACCCAAAAGCAAACAATTGCGAACAAAAAAACTTGGAGGGTAATTTTTTTACGTGTAATTTTGCGGCATGAATCAACTGATGATGATACTAACACACCGCGAGGTTTTCCTGCTTATTATAGGCAGTATTACTTATATTGCACTTTTCGTAGTGACGGTTCAGAACAGCCGTCGTAAGATACTGTTGTTGCGCCACCGCTTAGAAAAGATACACGCTATGCAAGAGGAGCAGAAGGCTACTAGTCAACAGCGCATAGAGCAGAACAGACAGAAGATAGCCGAGTTGGAGAACCTCCTGCAGAAGATGGGCGACGAGAATTCTATGCTCCGCCTTGAGTTGGAAGAGAAGAAGGCCCGTCTGGGATATGCCAACACCATGGCTATTATCGAGAACGAGAAGCGTCAGCAGGCCGAGACTGCCATCTTCAGTTCTGATATCTACCTGAAGATTAAACGTCTGATGACGGAGGGCAAGAGCCTTGGTGAAGTTGACTGGCAGCAGTTGATGGAGACCGTGGACGGTGTCTATACCGGGTTCACAGAGAAACTGTTTAGCCTTTATAAGATGAGCGAACAGGACTATCACGTCTGCCTCTTGATAAAGGTACGCGTATCGCCCAAGGATATAGCCATCCTCACTGCCCACTCTAAGGAGAGCGTTGCCACCACCCGCAGTCGTCTCTACCAGAAAATATTCGGCCGTAAAGGCTCTACGCATGAATGGGACGAGTTTATTTTGTCACTTTAGATGAGTTGAGCTTGGGTTAGCGGTTAAGGGTTAGCGGTTGAATTTTGAATTTTGAATTTTGAATTAAAATAATAAAGTTATGTTAGCGTATTTAGCAGCCAATATGTGGCAAGTTTGGGCCGTTGTGGCCGTTTTGGGACTGATAATGGAGCTCTCCTTTGGCGACTTCTTTATCATCTGTTTCGCCATCGGAGCCGTAGGCGCTGCCGTAGTGTCTCCTTTTGCCGGCATTTATGTTCAGTTGCTGGTCTTTGCCGTGGTGACGCTTTTCAGTATCTTCATGGTTAGGCCCGTCGCCTTGCGGTATCTGTACAGGGGGGATGGTAGTAGACCCAGTAATGCCGATGCCCTAATAGGGCAGACAGGCTATGTTAGCGAGACTATCCAGGCTGGTGGCTTTGGTCGTGTTGACATTGGCGGAGACAACTGGAAGGCTGTCTGTGCTGGTCAGGAGGATATCCCCCAGGGTTCACGCGTACATGTCGTAGGCCGTGAGAGCATCATTATTACAGTAGAGAAAATCAATTAATTCAATAAAACACAACATTATGACTCCTACAAGTATTTTTCTGATAGCCATTGCATTGCTGGTTATCATGTTTGCTAAGAAGGCACTGGTTATTATACCACAGTCTGAAACCAAGATTATTGAGCGTCTGGGTCGTTTCCATGCTACCCTGAAGCCCGGTATCAACTTCATCATCCCCTTCATAGACAATGGCAAGAACATTGTGGCCCTGAAGAACGGACGTTACGTTTACACCAATTGCATAGACCTGCGTGAACAGGTGTATGACTTCCCCAAGCAGAACGTTATTACCAAGGATAACATCCAGATGGAGATTAATGCCCTGCTTTACTTCCAGATTATGGACCCCTTCAAGTCAGCTTACGAGATCAACAACCTGCCCAATGCTATAGAGAAGCTGACGCAGACTACCCTGCGTAACATTATTGGTGAGCTGGAGTTGGATGAGACGCTGACCAGCCGTGATACCATCAACAACAAGCTGCGCCTTGTTTTGGACGATGCTACAGACAAGTGGGGTGTCAAGGTGAATCGTGTTGAGCTGCAGGATATCACGCCTCCAGCTACCGTGCTTAATGCTATGGAGAAGCAGATGCAGGCAGAGCGTAACAAGCGTGCACAGATCCTTACCTCTGAAGGTGAGAAGGCAGCAGAGATTTTGGCTTCTGAGGGTGAGAAGACTGCTATGATTAACCGTGCCGAGGCCAACAAGCAGCAGGCCATCCTGGTGGCTGAGGGTGAGGCACAGGCACGCATCCGCAAGGCTGAGGCCGAGGCAAAGGCCATTGAACTGATCTCTGAGTCTGTAGGTAAGAGCACTAACCCTGCCAACTACCTGCTGGCACAGAAGTACATCCAGATGATGCAGGAGCTGGCACAGGGCGACAAGGCCAAGACCGTTTACCTGCCTTACGAGGCTACCAACCTGATGGGCAGCATCGGTGGCATCAAAGAACTGTTCAAGACAGAATAATCCCTCTATTAGGTTACTAATACAGAACATCCCCGCTCAGGAATCCTGGCGGGGATGTTTTTTATTCTTTCTCTCGGGGGAAGGCCGATATGCGTAGTCGTGCCGCCCCCATGGGAACCAGCGTGATAGGAGTTGTCTCCGTGGCACGGGGCGCGAACTTGGTGGGCAGCATGTCTGTCATGCCCGTAGCGTCAAATTTCCACGAGGGAATCTGTCTGCCAACGGCAGTGAATTCCAGAGGTGTGCCTTCCAGGGTGAACGGACAGTCATTCTCGGGATAGCTCTTGCGGATGATGCTGAAGCTGACGGGCAGGTTCTGGTCATCTACTACCAGTCCGTAGTTCCAGTCGCTTTTGGCGCGCAGCACATAGCAAGGCCAGAGTGAGGCATCTACACCCTCCTGCCAGTGCGAGTCGTCCTGCACAAACTCATGGTCACGACTGTCATGGGCCTCATACTCCTCGTCAATCTTCAGCGATAGGGTGAGGGGGCCGTAGTTGACGCTGACACTCGATTTGTTCTGCTGCCATACAGTGGATTTTACCTTCATGGGCAGGCTCAGGGTTACCACATCACCCTCTTTCCATTGCTGACTCAGGCAAACGTATTTGCCGGCTGCATTGCCTGCGAACTGTGAGGCTCCGTTTACAGTTACTGTAACATCATCCGTCCATGCCGGTATGCGCAGGTACAGGGGGAAGGTGACCTCCTTCTCGGGGTGAAGGGTCAGGGTGATGGTCTCCTCAAAGGGGTAGTGTGTAGCCTCTTCTATTCTCAGGTTCACATCGTCGGCCACCTTGGCCGTTGTTTCGTTGGCGGCATAGAGCATCGTGGCCACGCCATTGTCGGCTGTTGCCATTATCAGA